>Ga0307988_1001354_pt1 | contig 13940 bp, 5 predicted proteins | sample EllFjometagen183_FD_203166 | JGI IMG/M metagenome (GOLD analysis project Ga0307988, IMG submission 203166) | Marine microbial communities from Ellis Fjord, Antarctic Ocean - #183 | ecosystem: Environmental > Aquatic > Marine > Unclassified | place: Southern Ocean | collected 2014-10-08 | reverse complement strand
CACTATGCATATTACTTATATGCGAGCGATTAATATTTTTATATAGTTGATTAAGCATGGGATTTGAGCATTCAAAATGACCGGTACGTGTCAGATTGGAAGCAATAACTTTTGCTTTCAATATACTTTTATTCGGAACATTATTCAAACCCTGAACTTCTACATATCGAAATCCATGATAGGTAAATCGTGGTTCATACTGCATGCTTTCGTTTGATCCGAGAATAACGGTATCGGTTTGAATGGCCAAACCCAAATTTTTTGTATAAAGTTCTCCTTCTTCATCAAGTATCTCACCATGTCTTAGTACAATTGTATCATCCAGATTGCCTTGAATATGTATATTGCACCAACCGGCAACATTTTCTCCAATATCGAATATGAAATATCCTTTTTGAGTTTTTGAAACTTGCTTCGCTACCAGTGTTTCAATAACATTTATCGGTTGATTAATTTGCGGAACAAGATTGATACCCTTCCGTTGATCTACAATAACCTCTCCCCATGTCGAATCATCAAAGTTTGCTTTTAGCCATCCGTCAACCTCTTTATTGGCATCGTAAGTTTCCCCTAAAAAATTATCTGCAAGGCGAATTGGACCATCCCTATATATCTTCCATGAACCATCGCTAACAAAAGTCTCTTCTTCTCCGTTTGGATATTCCACTTTCATCTGAAAAAACAGACGACGATTAAGCCCATAAGCACCTCTTTTAGGGAAATATTTACTCCACCGCACTGGTCCAATCATGCCGGCATACCATCCATCTGCAAGTTGTGCTCCAATAACATTGATTCCGGTATCTAACATATTGGTAACATCAAAAACCTGATATTGTACCCGTTTATTGTAATCAGTCCATTCAGGAGCCAGAACCCTATGATCAGGATGTTGTCCATTTAAAAACATTTCGTACAAACCCAATGCAGAGACATACGCGATAGCTTGTACCGGCCTGGTTCTCAGTCTTATTTCCTTACGAAGTATTGGTGATGGAGGAATAGGCCGTCGCTTTGGAATAGTTGGAGTATTGGTAATCCCATCACAAAGCATATCAGGATCATAACCGTTCTTTCGATGTATATTAATTAGTGCATCTTTATAAGTTACTTTACAACCTAAAGACAATATTCTGCCATTATTGAGAATCTCCATCTCGGCAAGAGAAAAAGCAAATAATTTTAAAGAATCACCTCGACCTCCATAATCAAGAATTCGGTGATTATAACATTGTAATTTTGTAGCAACAAAACGAACGTAACGACCGTTAATCGTATCTAATATTTGTTCTACAAAGTTTCCTCCAGGAGTAGGAGATATATTTGCTTTTACCAACTGTTTCCAGCTTTTACCATTGGAACTTACTTCAATCCGATAAGCAAGTGGGAAATAATAGTCTTTAATATGTTTTATATTATTGTGAGAAGGATATAATCTGATCTTATCAAAATCTATGATTTTTCCAAGATCTATTTGTACCCATTTTTCTTCATTATCATTATCGGTATAAGAGCTTAGGTATCCTATGTGTTTGTAAACTAGGGGATACTCAAGAGGTGCTTCTGCCTTGTCACCAATCCAACTGGCTTGCCAGTCTTTTTTATAAAAAGAACCGGTTATAAAACTTGCCGTTTCACTCCAGTGTGAAACTTTTCCTTCGCTATCCCACACTCTGACTTTCCAATAATATTTTGTAAACGATTGAAGCTTGTCTCCCTTCCATTTGATTCCAAAAGTTCCATCACCTTTTGTTTTTCCACTATCCCAAACTGTTCCATCCCAAGATTCAATTTTTGCTAAATCTGTACTCGAAATAATTTGCCATGCAGTTTGTTGCTGTCCATTCTCGGTAGAAATAAGCTCCCAGCTAAAACGAGGCGACGATTTAGCAACTAGAGCTTCTTTCATGTATTCACATCTCAGTTTATGAACGCTAACTTCATTTGTAATTTTATTGGTGCAAGCTTCGATTAATAAAAAAAGAAAAATTGGTATTGTCTTTAGAATTCGTATCATATCACAATTGTTTTAGACCAGAGTGTTAAAAGCATTAGAATACAGACTTACATTTACTATAATTTTGTATTACTTACCAACTAATATATTTTCTATCAAAGAGAAAGAACATCCCGTTTTCTCGTCCCACCATTAAACCTGGAGCTTTGTTTCCTTCTTTATACCAAGGTGTTGGAGCACAAGAATGCTGCCCAAGAGATAATGGCTTACCTTTGTATTTTAAAAGTTTTGGGAATTGATAAATGGGTGTTTCGTCGGTTCCAATGTTCTTTAAAAAAAGTACAGAAGCCCCTAGTCTTTCTTTCTGTGAATAAGTCCATGGCAAGCCATTTTTAGGATTAGGGACACAACCATGTCTTGGTGTTCCAACAATCAAATCCAAAACTCCATCAATATCCCAGTCAAGTACATTGAATTTCAAGCGTCCAGTGCCCCCGGCCTGAAGAAAATTAGCTTTTATAGGCTTTCCATTTTCTAACCTGAGTTTAAAGCCTTCTTTAAGGTTATAAGCATCAACCTGCCAATATAGATGGAATTCGTCATCATCATCAAGAGTAATATATACCATTTTATCATTGATTAAGGCAACACCAGGTTTACACCGCCAGGTACCATGTAATTCAAGCCCTTCAAGATAAATAGGTTGCTCGTGGGCTAATACAGGTTTTTGTTCCATTCCGATATTAATATAAACAGTATGCTTGCCTCTGCTGTCTCCCATAACAATATCATATAATCCATCTTGATTCCAATCAACTATATTTGGACAGGTATATCCCCATCTTGATTCGCCAGATCCTTGAATATCTTCTCCATAACCAGGCTGTATATGAATAGCCTTTCCACCAGCATGTACCTCTTTCCCATGAATATATTGAGGCATCTGATTATTTCCAACATTTTTGAAAAACAGAATCTGCCCCTGTGAATTTCCAGATACAATATCTACATTACCATCACTATCCCAATCTACCAATGTTGGTACCACAAGCGACCCTCCTTTTACATTTGAATTTTGTTTTAACAACATTTTAGGCGAGTCGTAAACAGGAACATTTCGTTTCTCAGAAAATCCTAAATATTTATAATAGTAGATTCCTCCTTCGCCTGCAACAATCAAATTATTCCACTTTCCATCCATTCCCGGATATGATAATGGTGTTGGATTAATGGTAGGATGCCTAAGAGCTATTAAATCGATACCGACCGCCATACTTTCCTCATTAATCAGTAAATCTTCAGTCAATGCATGAAAATTTAAATTGCCGAACCTTGAACCTGTTATCAATCCCTTTAATTCGTCATTAATTTCAATCTCGGTAATATTTTGATGCCCGAACCTGACTTTTGACTCTTTTAAAGAAATTTTGGTTAATCCTGATTTAACTGAATTAAAATCTTGACGTATTTTAATTTTGTATAAATGGGAGTATGATACTTTACCATTATAAACACCTTCAGGGCTATAGGGAATATAGTCTGACTTTCTCCAATCACCTAAGGCTTTGGTTCTAGTGCCGTCACCGATGGAAAAAATAAATACAAAATCTCCTGCTTTGTTTTGTTTTACATACATTGCATCAGGATTTCTAGGCATTATAATTTCTATTTCTTTTAATTTTATAAATTCAAAAGAATCGGGATTTAAAATGGTTAAAATTATTTTTCCGTCGATATACCAAAATCCATAAATATTTTTATCAATTAATAAACAACCGCAAGACGTACATGAAACCGGTGCCGAAAATTCTTTTGCTTTGGAAAAAATGGGTACACTATCGGAAGAAAGGGACTCAAATTTATAATAGTAAAACCCAGGATACCATTTATCAGAACGAAGAAACAAATCAGGGAATTTATTACCAAAAAGATAAGCAACTCCTAAAGGCTTACACGAAATTCCCGGAAAATCAAATGTACCTATATTGTCAAAAGCCTGGCTTCTTATGACCTCTCCCATCAGTTGTTCCTGCGCTTGAGTATTAAACAGTGACATTGAGAATATAGCAATAAAAATTATTCTTAAAAGTTTCATAATTCACATTTTAAACTAATCTGTTCTGGTTTCATTGTCCTCAAAAATCTTAAAAGTATTTATTGTAAAACTATTTTCACTTGCAGTTCATGTAACTAAACAATAATACTTTTCTTTTTAAATGATATTTATTTATCATAATGCAATATTTCGGTGATTGGTTTCTGTATCCACACAGGTCCTAGAAGGCCTGAGTTGTGCAATGAATCGTCTTTCGTGTAATGGCGAGCGGTGGTAAAAGCGAAGCGCCCGGTAGGACTCGTCCTTCCTTCCATGAACCAATCCGGCCATTGGATTAATGTTTCCCAGTCCTTCCATTTCGAATCCAACGGTAATTGTTCGTCGCCAATCATTCTGTTTACCCAAGTGTTAACGACTTCTATTTCCAGTGTATTCTTCCCCGTTTTTACGGCATCAGTTATGTTGATGCGATACGGGGGCTTCCATACAATGCCACAATCTTTTCCATTTATCCGGATACGCGCCATCACTTCTACCAAACCAAGATCCAGAAAAAGTTGGGAACTTAAGTCAGACAATTGAAATTCGTTGGAATAAGTAGCTGTACCTGAGAAATATTTAACCAATGGGTCGGTATGCTCAGACCATGAATGAAGACAATCAAATTTAACGGGATTACGAGATCCCCAAATGGAATCAAACGTAAGTATCCAGGATCCTTTGATTTCTTGAATAGATTCGAATTTAGGGAATGGATTCAAGATCTTTGTGAGCTTTCTGTCTGTCTGATGAAAGATTACAAACCAGCTCTGCATCGGCTCAAAACGCAATTCTATGGCTGTACGTTCGCCGATTTCCTGAGCATTGGAAAGGGAATACATTTCTCCGGTTTCAGGATTCCATAATTCAGCCTTTTTACCTGTAACCCGAAAGAAACATTCTTTTTCAAGCATCTCAGGTTTGGGGTTAGCCACAAAATAGATCTCTGTTCCGTCAGATCGACGATGGGTGTAGTTTAACCCTTCACCTTCAAAATCTGGAAGTAATAAATCTTTTGCAAATATGCTTTGCCAACCCTCTTCAAGTACATGGTCAGAGTTCCAACCTACTGCCAACTGCCGAACAGTTATATCAGCTTCGGGATACCCTTCCAAACCGGGTGTTCCTGTGATGGGTGATTGGAAAATTATCTGTGCTCCTTCTTTGTACATCTGTTGAACTTTACGAGCAGTAGGTAGCGTCAATTGTCCATTTTTTGGCAGCATTAAGTAGCGATAGCTGACTCCGGATGGTAGATGGATACGTCCATCCCTGAATTCCATTCGCTGGATGATTTCAGATGTACAAAAATCATAATCGTATCCGTAAGGAAAATCTACCCGAATATCGCCTAAGTGTAGTGGTGCACCCTCCTGGTAAAGGTAGACTACATCCACAACACGCTTACCCTGCTGTAGCAGAAACTGACTGCGGGACAAATAGTTAAAGTAGGGTTTACTAAATTTCCACCAGGTCTGATGACGCTGGAAATGCTGCCCCCATTTACGATGCGTAAGCCCCGGCATCATTGAATCATATGGCTGGTGTACCGAGGAGTGGATTATAAAATGGTTGACGCCATTAGCAAAGGCTTCGTCTCCCATGCCCTTTAGCAGATACGGATGATCCATCCATCCACGTGCACCGGTGAATGCTTCGGCACCAACACGTGGCTTGCCGTAAGTATTGGCCACAGAAGCCAGTGCTTTCATGCTGGAGTACCAGTAATCGCGAAAATGCGGAAATGATTCCTCATCGAATGCTGTCCAGAACTCACAAATCGGAAAATCAACTCGCCCTCCAAAGGTGAGTTGATCGAAACAACCATTACCATATGGTTCATTGGAAAAACTTATGCCATAAGGCTGCGCTAACTCCCGAATCCGGTCAATGTAAAAATCTAGCGTCATCTCACTCACGGTTTGACGCATATCCCATAGAAAACGCTCGGTCAGGTCACTATTTCCGACAATCCGACCGGTGAGTACCGCAAGCCAGGGGTGGATATTATAATTTCGCCGTTTGTGGAATTCTTCGGCGAAACCTTCAGTCCAGTTCTGTCCGTGCGCTTCCCAGCTATCAAGAAAAAAATATTGAATCGTTGACCCAATTTTATTTCCAGCCTTTTCCAAAATTGGCTTCAGGTGGGCTTCAAAATGAGTTTCAATGCCGCGCGGATTAAGCCGATCACATTCAAGTCCCAATGCTGGCTGAGGACAGGGTCGGGTAAATTTGAAATTGGAGCCATAACCAAGACGGGTGACTACCCACTGACCAGGAGGTGCATTCCAACTTAGTGTTCCATCTGGCTGCATAAAGTTGGTCAGGTCGATTATGTCTTCTTGTGGAATAATTGCGCTTTCCGGGATTTTGCCAGTTTCGGACAAAGGCAAAGGAGTGGTTGAACCACGTCCATCGTACTGCATTAACGTTGGAATACGATACTTGCAGCCTTCCTCAGAAGAAGGCTGAATAAAAGCAAAGATGGCGATATCCCGATAAGAATCGATTTCTTTAATATCCTTTAGTACTTTTGGGCTGATTTCAGATCCAGGACGCAGCCAGGCTTTCTTTATCGCATCACTGCTTGACAAGTTTGGTTTTTTCAATGTTGTCTTTACCTCCTGCCCACCGGTAATAACCGTTTGACTCCACACCAACTGCTGCATGGATTTATCTGGTGTGATATGAGGACCGCCACTGCCGTATCCAAAATCGATAGTTAGGTCGTAATCTATCCCTAATCGTTCGGCTTCTATAATGGACCATTGCATGGCGTCATGCCACTCAGGAGTATTTGCCAGCACCTTACCTTGGGGAGCCCATTGAGGACCGCTAATCTCCATCTGGATTACTCCTCCAATCCCTACCGCTTTCATTGCTTCAAGGTCAGATGTTATACCCGCTTTAGAGATATTCCCATTAATCCAGTGCCAAATGACCCAGGGTTTAACCGAATCAGGGGGGGTTTGGAAGGATTTCTCCAGTTTCCTTAGACTTATTGAACTTTCATCTAATGTTGCAAGTGGTACATTATTGTCACAACTAATTTGAGACATAATAAAACATATAAATATAAAACTCCTTTTAAAAAATACGTATAACTTCATTATATCATTTATGTAATAATGGATTCCATATAATAATTTTCATGTGAAAAATAAATTCCACGAGACTTTGGTGGCATATTTTCCTCAACACTTAAATGAGAGTGGGTTAAGGAATATTATAGCATAGTAAATTCATCCTATATTTTAAGACCGTTTAGTATTTATCTTTTATTCTATTGTGTACATTTGTCCATATATACATAGTGAAATAGGCTTTAAGGATTCACAACGGCCTTTATACTGTAATTTTTAAAGCGCATTGAAGCATCAAAAATCCCAGTAACCTCCCAGCCCAAATTTACAGAAGCCAAATAAAAATCATTAATATTTGCACCCTCTAGCGGTGTATCGGGTTGTGTGGCAATAGGCCATGCCTCCAAAATAATTGGTAAAATATCCTTTCTGGTTTTATGCCATTTCCCATCCTTAAATGTACCATCCCAGAGCTTATCGCCTGACAGACCATACATAAGCATCCCTGTAACATGTTCTTTTCCACCAACATCATAAGCATTTATTTTTTTTGGGAAATCGTACCTGTAATCATAACAAGGAAACTGTATTATATAATATTTCCCATATGTAGGGGTATCTCTGTGCCTGTTTTGAATGATAAAGTTTACTACTGTATGTGCAGTGTATTTTCTTAAATCGACATCCTCACTCATATAATTGTAACAATATTCTCTTATTCCATCTAAAGAGAAATAAATATTTTCGCACTTGGCAATAGGAATTATTACTTCAGGATAAATTGGTTGTGCTAATATTATGTGAGGCCATGATTCCCCAGGCTCTTTAACATGATCTCCCCACTCTTGTTTACCTTTTAACTCAAGTTTAAATGATCCATCAGGATTGGTGGCAAGTGTTTTTGCACTATTTGCATACACTCTGTCGCCATTTGATAAAATCTCTAACTTAGCATCTTTCAGTGAATATTTGGAGGCCCATTGTGCAACTGTCCAACACGGTGTTGTTTCAGGATAACCAAAGGTTAGTATTTTCTCCTGAACAAGAGATCCCATTACAGGAGACCATAAAATCATTCCTTTTTTGAATTCCCTGTCCCGGAAACCTTCAACTGCTCGCGACAATTTTCCCGGATCAAAATCTTCCAGGTTATAGCTTAAATCAGGTCCTGAAATATAACTGGTATCTGCCCTGTACATTGTTATGTTTCCAGACTCTTCTCCATCAATAATTTCATCATTTTTTTCACACGAATTAAACAAAGCTACTGCGATACATACACAGGACACCAACCTGTTTTTCATATTTTTCATGAATATACTCCTTTGAAAATAACTCAATTAATGTATTAAAACTGAACCCGGCCGAAAACAGGTCGGGTTCAGTTTTTCCGTATTGATTAATCTTTAACCAATCTAACACAGAATCTCATATTTTTGCCATTACCTATGACAACACCTTTTTTCCCATCGTCTTTTAAATACCAGCGTATCCCTTTTGCATCATTATCTGGGTTTGAACTTGAAGTCCACCAAGTAGCATAACTTTTCAGAGGAGATCCTCCATGAGTATGACCAACACCAATAGCCGTAAATCCAGTTTCGTTAGTCCCGTTATCTGTTTTCCAGTGTTCAGTTCCAGATTCTTTAATTTTCAAGAAATCCCCTCCTATAAAACCAGAGAGTTCTTTCCATTCCTCATTAGTTGCAACATGCCATCCATCCATTGTGAAATTATCTTTAACAATATCATTCCAGATATAAGACGGAGGCCACTCTTTATTTGCATCTTGAGGATGGTAGAAAACTTCTATATCTGAACCATCTGTGTAATGAGTAGCTTTATAATCCTCAACCAACCAAGTTTGTTCACCAATGTCCACCGAAGTATATATATTACCATCATAATCTACAATTAAAGTAGTAAATGAAATATCATCTCCATATGCCACATCTCCGCCATCAGTAACTGCATAAGATCTGACATGATATGATGTCCCTTGTTTAAGCCCTGTAATTATAGCCTCAAATGAATTGGAACCTGAACCCTGCGACACTTTTGAGTCTTTAATATTTGGGTTCACATCAGTACTCCAGACAATACCACGATCTACTATTTGAGCTCCATTAGTTTCAATAATAATACCACCACTTTTTGCAGATATACCTGTTATTTCAGTAATCGCATTTGTTGTAAGTATTGGAACTACATTAGTAGTGAAAATTTGGTTTTCGCCATATGATATTCCACCATTATTTGTAGCATAGGCTCGTACATAATAAGTTGTTCCACCAGCCAAACCACTCATTTCAATGGTGAAATTTTCTAACCCTGTTCCATCTTCGGCTTTTGGATCTCCAATAGTAGGGTTTTCTTCATTACTCCAACATACTCCACGAGTTGATATTTTATCACCCCCGTCAGAAATAATAATACCCCCACTAATTGCTGTAGAGCCAGTAATTCCACTTACCGATTCGGTTTGCACTATTGATGCTTTTGGAGTCGGAAAATCCTCATTCAGGCAAGAAATCGTAAATAAAAATAGTAAACTTAAACATGCGGTAAAACTTACTATTTTTGTTTGCTTAATATTCAATGTTTTATTTTTCATAATGTTCAATTAAATGATGAATAATTTGTAATTTTCAAACATCTTCGATTGTCTTTTATACAAATTTTTTAATTATATCCCGGATTTTGTTCTATTGGACTTAGTTCAATATCGGTTTTTGGAATAGGATACCAAATGTTATATGGTTCCCAGTTTTGCTGTAATTCATTAATTACAGTGGCTGTATTCCATCTGCCTACATCAATACTTAAATTGTTTATTGCTTCCCCCATTTTCCCAAAACGTATTAAATCGAATCTACGCCAGCCTTCGAAACAAAGTTCTCTGGAACGAGACTCTAACAGCTCTGTGGCAAAATTCGAATTATAATATGCTGCTTCTATAATATCAAGTTGACCATCGTTAGCTGCCCGATCCCTTATTTCTCTCAACTTATTTCTTGCCCCTGCTTCATCTCCAGTAAAAAAACGTGCTTCAGCATTAAGCAAAATAATATCTGCATATCTTAACAGGATAATATCCCCATCAGACCAGACCTTATTAGGAATGGTTTTAGTAGAAGGAACTCTATGCCTATACTTTCCAACACAATAGCCATTATTTGTTGGGGCATTTAATGGTTCGGGAATATAATAATCATTTCCTTCAATGTTTTCTATTGAAGAACTGGTTTTATATCCCTGAACTAAATTATGAGCCTTTCTTAAATCAAGTGAATCATATTTATTGAATAACTCACCCGTAGGCCTCAGCCATCCGTAACCTCCTCCTAATGTAGTTGCGCCACCAGTTGGAACCTGCCAGTATAATAACAAATTATAATTTCCATTACTGGCACTCTTACTACCTTGGAGAGCAAATAGACTTTCTTCAACTTGCCACGATCCTGTAGTTTCCCTAAAAAGATAATTGTATTCTTCAGTCAACCTAAGTCCGCTATTACTTATTATATCATCTGTTATAGTTTTCGCATTAGAATACATGTTATTTGCATCAACCCAGTCGAAACTATTTAACTCAAAGTTTAAATCTGCGCCAATATTATTATTTTTACAACTACCCAAATAAGTGTAAACCTTTGCTAAAAATCCGGCAGCCGACCACTTGTTCGCCCTTCCTTCTCTACTGGAAATTTCAGGTAAAGTCTCGTATGCTATAGTAAGGTCTGCTACAATAAGTTCATACACTTTTTCAATAGGTTCTCTTTGGGCATCTTCACTATGATTAGGTGATTCATACAGAGGTAATGCTCCGTAACTTAAAGATAAATAAAAATAATAAAGACCTCGTAAAAAATGACCTTCTCCTTTTATCTCTTTTTTCCTGGTTTCATCCATGTCGATCCCGTCGATATTTTCTATTAAATAATTTGTACGATTTACTCCGGCAAATAGAAAAAACCAGTTTTCTCTTAGCGTAGAATTTTGACTCGTATAAGTGTGCCCAGCAATCTCAGATAAACCCAAGCGAGTAAGACCGGGGCTTTTTATTACCTCGTCTGTTCCGGCATTAAACATCATAGGCATATCTACAACAAAAGATCCATTAGTAACTCCTTGAATGTTTGACGCATTTAACGTGCTATAACATCCAGTTAATCCTAATTCAGCACCAGAAGCTGATGTATATAGCTTATCAACTGTATTTTTCGAATAGGGTTGTGTGTCTAAATAATCAGAACAACTATAAAGACTTGTCGCTAATATCCCGATAAACAATATATATATATGTATCTTCATGATTTCTATTTTTAAAATGTTAAATTTAATCCTACCAAGATTGTTTTTGCTCTCGGATATGTTAGATTATCAGCACCTTTCATCAATGCAATACCAGAATGTGTTTCGGGATCAAAGCCCGTGTATTTTGTCCAGGTATAGAGATTATTCCCTGAGATATAAATTCTTAGTTTTTCTAGTTTTAAAGAACTAAGAACAGAGTTGTTGAATGTGTAACCAATGGATAGGCTCTTGAATCTAACATAAGAAGCATCTTCAACATAATAACTGGATGCTAACTGTGCAGTTGCATTATCATTTGCATAAGTACCCAAAGAATTTGAAGGATTATCAAGTGTCCAATGGTTATAATAAAAATCTTTAGTTACATTCATGTGAGTTCCATAAAATGCTCCTTCTAATCTAAATTTTGATTCATTAAAAATTTCGTTGCCATAAACCCCTTCAAAAAAGAAATTTAAGTCGAAATTCTTATATTTGAAGGAGTTGGTTAATCCACCAAAAATTAAAGGATCGCTACGACTTATAGACTTCCTGTCATCATCTAAATTTATTTCATCATCACCATCTACATCTTTAAACTTATGTGAACCCGGTTTTACATTTATACCGCCAACTGAAACAATGTCGTCATTTAATATATACACTCTTTCATTGGTAGGAATGCTTGGATCGCTATCATTCTGCCAAGTAAATTCGTTCAATTGATAAATTCCATCATATTCATAACCATAAGCTTCACCAATAGAGCCTCCTTCTATTACACGGCCAATATCTCTAATCCATCCTCCCGGAATTCTAACATCAATAAAATCAACTGCACCTAAATCTACTACTGTATTTTTGTTATGGCTAATATTAAAATCAGTTGTCCATTTAAAATCATTTTTATTAATATTTACTGAAGATAATTGAAACTCGATTCCTTTATTATCAATTCTCCCAATATTTTGCCATTGAGAAAAATAACCTGTACGACCTGCTGTAGGTGTATTTATCAGCATGTCATAGGTTTCTTTTTGATAAACATCTATACTGGTAGTTAGTGTATTGTCAAAAAATCCAAGATCAAATCCAGCATTGAATTGACGAGTTGTCTCCCATTTCAAATTATCATTAGCTTGTGAACCTGGTGACATACCTAAAACCCCATCATAATATGTATTATCTAATGTTGCAAGATATTGATACGAAGGTATTCGGTCATTACCAGAAATACCAAAACTTAATCTTAGTTTAGCATAATTAGTAAAAGATTGCCCCTTGTCAATAATCAACCATGAATATGCCGCTGAAGGAAAATACCCCCACCTATTATCAGGTCCAAATTTATCAGAACCATCTGCTCTTAAAGTTGCAGTAATCGCATGCTTATTATTATATATATAATTTACTCGTCCAAAGAAAGAGACTCTTTTAGTCACATTCTTGTATGACCTTGCATCGCTTATTATACTGCCTTTGCTGATATCAAAAGGACCTGTTGATTCATCTAAGAAATTAGTACTTGTTACACTAAATTTTTCAAAATCGTAATTATTAAACTCAGAGGCAACAAAGGCATTTAGTTTGTGCAATATGCCAATTTCTTTTGTATAATGTAATTGAGCTGAACCGTTATACGCTACAGCTTTAGATTCGTTAATATGAGCATAACCATCAGTAGCAGTTCCCCAATTTGTATCTTTGCCATAAAATTCTGTTCCTTTTGAACTTTTTAAAGATCCGGCACTTTTCAATATCAACTTTAAATTATCATTAAACGAATAATGTAAAAAAACATTTGAATTAAAATTCATTGTAGCAGCTTCTCTGTGAGCATAATCTATCATTGAAGATGGAGAGATATATTTACTGCCAGGATCAAATGAAGGATTATGCAATTCTACCGGAGTAGAAACAACAAGGTTTTGTACAATCCCATTAAACAGGTTACTACCACCACCACTTTGTGTAGCTCCGTTAATTACAGAATAACTTCCACTGCTGTTAATTCCGATTTTTAGCTTTTCCGATTTTTGATGTGATATGTTTATTCGAGTCGTAATTCGCTGATTGTCATTATTTTTAACGATTGCCTCATTGTCTAAATAACCAAGACTTACAGAAAAATTTGTTTTACCAGATCTCGCTCTCAAAGATATGTCATAGTTTTGTTTGAATCCGGTTCTTAATATTTCATCCTGCCAATCATGCTGTTGTAATGCGTATGGATCACGAGGTCTGGCTGGGTCGCTTTGATAAAAAAACATATAGCCATTTGGATCAACTTCTCTTCGGTATTCTATAAATTCGTTTCCACTTAGTACCGGTATTTTTCTTGATGCCTCATTAAAACCAGCATACATATCAAAACTTACGATTGATTTGCCATCTGACCCTGCACCCGTTTTGGTTTGGATAAGTATCACACCATTTGCTCCCTGCGATCCATATATTGCAGTTGCCGAGGCATCTTTTAATAAAGAAATAGATTCTATATCTGCCGGAT
>Ga0307988_1001351_pt1 | contig 13965 bp, 13 predicted proteins | sample EllFjometagen183_FD_203166 | JGI IMG/M metagenome (GOLD analysis project Ga0307988, IMG submission 203166) | Marine microbial communities from Ellis Fjord, Antarctic Ocean - #183 | ecosystem: Environmental > Aquatic > Marine > Unclassified | place: Southern Ocean | collected 2014-10-08 | reverse complement strand
TGAATAATATCTGATCTAAAAAGCAAATTAATAATAAAAAAAAGTTTAATGAAAGATAGTACTCCTAATAATGAGTTAGGATTTCTATTCATTTTAAATATTTTTATACATTTGGGTATTCTAGAAAAAACATTCTTATCAATAGAATTATTTAAAATAATAATAGCTACATCGTGCCCCAACTTCTGCTGTTCTATAGCTATATCTACAAGCATATTTTCTTTACCGGCATTTAAAAGGCTAAATGTAATGTGTGCTATTTTCATAATAAGTATCCACTGATTCCACTGATTTAACAGATTTTAAAAAATTAACCACCAGTCTTCGTTTAAAAACTACGCCTTGGCACAGCTAATTTCCACTTATCTACTATAAGAATGGTTGATTGTTGACAATTGTTGGTTGATAGGAAGTTTACAAACCCAGCAATAAAAGCGTAAAATGATTGTTTTAAATATTATTTTTCTGTGTTCATCTGAGTAACCAGTGGATAAGATATACTTAAATAAGACCGCGTCCACCAAGTTTAAATACATTCCATCCCACTATGAGTAGAAAGATAAAACAAAGATACAATGAAAAATATTTTCTATGAGCTGATCTAAATTTAGTTATACCAAATGCAGCCAGTATAATAATAAAAGGGATAATAGGATAATGGAATCTCTCAGAAAGTGCAAATCCACTGTTTGCCAATACAATTAAATAACCACATAATATCCCTAATATTAAAAGATGATTTCTCAAGATTTTTCTTTTAAAAATATAAATGATACCTAAAAGAGTAAAGAATGCAAGTATGTTCCTGATATATAATGCTCCACTAACAATTTGCAGTTTTTTCTGTCCAACATCAACGATTGTAGGAAATGGAGCTATAAGTATAACAGGCATAAATACTGATGCCTTACCATATTTAGCAAGTTTATTTCCACGTGAGTAAGAGACCATTTTTTTTTGAAGGTTCGTTCCTTTATCTGAATAATATTGACCAACTTCATTTTTGAATTTTGTTTTGAGAAAGTATAGTCCAACAAAAATTATCAATATAATAAAAATAACTTTTTTTGAATTTTTTATTTTTGAATTAGAGGAAAAAACAGTATTAATAAAAAAAGATAAAAATGCTACTGCTGCAAGTACAGTTCTAAAACAGAATAATGCAAACCCTAAAACAACAGTAAAAACAAAAGTCAATAAATTTTTTGGTGCTTTAGCATATAAAAAATAATCAGCCCTTTCAATAAAAAAAACTAACAAAAAAGTCATTATTACTTCTTTTAGATGAAGCCCGCAATAGAATATCAATATTGGCATGACTGCAGTAATAATCGCTGCAATTTTAGCTGTCTTTTCTCCAAAATTTCTAATTGACAACTTGTAAACTAAAATTACGCTCCATGCACCTAAAAGAGCATTAACTATTCTAATTAGTATAATACTGGAATCAGAGAAATAATAAAAAAAAGATATATATAACGGAAAACCCGCATCCGAATATCCGCCTTTTAAATAGTCAAGAAAATACACATGCATCATATCCGCATTGTAAAGAGCATTTATCCACCTAGCTTCTCCATCATAACCTATTGCATCTGCAGCTCCATACATAAAGGGCTTTCCTGTCATCCAAATAAAATAATAATAACTAAAAACAACCCATATTAGACGTAATATTAATGCTAACCAGAAAACTTTTTTTACAAATATTTTTTCATCTAAATTTGACCATTTGAATGTTAAATTAGAAGATAAAACAAAAAAAAAGATAACAAAAAATAATCCGAATAAGCATCCTTCGAGTGTAATCATATATGAAGGAAAAATCACTGCTAGTAAAATTAGCAAAAGAAAATATACAAATATAGCCTTGTTTGCAATACTTTTAGGGAAATATTTTAGTTCACCACTAATCTTCACTTATTCTCACTTATGTTTTAAATAATAGTTGTCCGCTGATTACACAGATTTAGCTGATTTTAGTTGCTTTTTTTACAAACCCAAAAGAAACTGAGCTGCTTTCTATCTGCGTTCATCTGCGTAATCTGCTGTGCCTAGGCAAAGTCCGACTTGTCCGCCGTAGTCCCGCGAATGCGAGGACGAAGGAGGAAGGACGATGACTGGTGGATAAAATTTCAACGTCCATATTCTGCTGGAGGTTCTTTGATCCTGAGAAATATTTTTTCTTCTTCAGGTTTTAAAGGGAAAGTAAATATATCTGAAAGTTCTATAGATAATTTCTTAAATGTAACACTTAGAAGCAACTCATTCTTAGCATAAGCCTGGTTTAAAATATACTTATTATTTTTTAATAAAAATACTTCTATCAATGATGGGAATGGAGTTACAATCCAATATTCTTTAACTCCATATTTTGCATAGAGCCTCATTTTTCTTACTCTATCATGCATTTCAGTATAAGGAGAGAGTATTTCAATAATAAGCGATGGTGCGTTTTCTATATATGATATTTTTATCTGGTCAAGATTACAAACGACCAATATATCAGGTTGCACAATATCTGTATCAGATAGTTTCACATCTGTTGGAGCAGGAAAAACCTGACACTTTTTCCCTTTAAAATAATTGCTTAATTCTCTAAAAAGATTACCTGAAATTAACTGATGTCTTGTCGACGGAGCAGGAGACATATTAAATGCTTCTCCTTCTATAATTTCCCAATGTTCATTATCAGACCAGGATTGATAATTTTCGTAGGTATAATATTGATTATGATCTGATGCTAGATTTGTCATATTTCTCCATTCTTTGAGAAAGTTAAAAGAAAATAAATTAAGTAAGTAATCTTCAATCTGTCCCAGTTATCCAACGGGACTAGAATGTTCATCTGTGTAATCTGTGGCTAAAAACTTTTGCCCTTGATCTACTCCCTAAGCGCAAAGATTTTCTATCAACGAATCACAGTTAAATAGGATTTCACATGACAAATTAAACTAATGAAACTAATTATTATTTTTGTTCATCTGCGTAATCTGTGGCTGAATACTTTTGCCGCTGATGTCGCTGATTAACACTGATGTTTTTATTGGGTTACTAATAAACTAAAGCCAAAGAAATTTGAATTATTATCTGCGTTCATCTGTGCAATCTGTGGCTAAAAAAGAGCTTAGTTTTTATTAATGATTGTTTTATTCTGGAACCAAGTTTTTTATATGTGAAATAGCATTTTATCAAAAATTTAGGATATGAATAAATTCGCTGATAATAAAGTGGTTGATTTTTCATATCAACAGTGGAAAGAATACTATTTGTTTCAGCTTTATAAATACCTTTAAGATAATACCGCATCAATGAACGAACTCTTATTCCATCCAGTAGCAGCTTTAATTCAGGTCGTTTTAATTCTTCATCCTTCAGATAATTTAAGTTAAAGATAAAATGCTCTTTTTTTTTCCAGATTTTATCACCTAAAGCTCTATTATTTACAGGCACATCCTGGTTCGAATATGCTAGATATTTATTCAGATAAGCAACTTTACTATTTAGTGCTATCCTAACCCAAAGATCAAAATCTTCAGCAAATTTCAAATTTGAGTTAAATCCATCACTATTAAGAAATATATCTTTTTTGATAATCACAAAAGAACAGTTAATAGGGACCCAAAAGGTCTTGGAATATACTTTAAAATAATTAATATAACCTTTCAAAAACCCTTCATTTAAACCAATCTTTGTCTGTTTATTTTGTTTATTCTTAACAACATAATAATTCGAAGCATACAGTCCAGCTTCAGGACAAGTATGAATTAACTCTTTCATTTCACTTAAAAAATCTTTATCCCACCAGTCATCAGCATCAAGAAAAGCAATATAATCATATTTTGCAACTTTTACTCCATTATTACGTGCTGTCGAAACTCCACTATTAGGTTGATCAATTATCTTAATTCTAGTATCAGAGATGTTCTTTACTAGCTCCAGGCTACCATCTGTAGAACCATCGTTTACGATGATCAATTCAAATTCTTTACAAGTTTGTTCTAAGACAGAAACAACAGCTTTAAGAATATAAGAACTTTTATTATATAATGGAATTATAACAGAAAACATATTATTTCTTAATTTTATAGATTTCTTTAAAAAACTTAATTGGGTTAGATAAAAATGATTGAAATAGGTTCAAATAAAAACTGAAGTACTTATTTTGTTTTCTATATGCTGTTGCAATTCTTAAGTAAGCATACCAATTTTCATTTAAATATTTATGATATTCTTTAGGAATAACATTTTTTAATTTTTCCCTAATAATAAAATCGTATTTCCAACGATTAATAGCATTAACAGTATGCGTTATTGATTTCGGATTAATACGATAACAAGCTGTCATTTCATCTAAATAAAAAAAATCACCTTTTGTATGAAGTAAAACCCACAAAATCCAATCCCCTAAATATGGATTTATTAAATACTTAAATTGCTCTATTATACAATCAATATCATTTCTAAACATAACTGTTGGTGTAGGATAATGGTTTGATTTTTTAAAAAAATCATTTAAATTAATAATATTTGTTTGATCATTACAAGTAATATCGAATCCTATATTATCAATTATTTTACCATTTTCATCACATTTTGAAGCATTAGTTACAACAGCGACAATATTACTATTTTTCTCTAATATATCAACCTGTTTTTGAAGTTTATCAGAATCTGTCCAATAATCATCTCCCTCAAAGTAAGCTATATATTTTGATTTGGGATATTTCATCAAATCGAACCAATTTTGAGCTGCTCCCACATTTTTCTTCTGAAGAATGAGTCTTATAAAGTCTGGATGTTTTGACTGATAATCTAATATTATCTCTCTAGTTCCATCTGTTGAAAAGTCATCTGCTATAATAAGTTCCCATGAGAAGTTCACATTTTGCATGAGAACGCCAGCTATAGCTTCACTTATATATTCCGCGTGATTGTAAGTTATCAAACAAACAGAAAGCAAAGGGGAATCCATTATTTATGCCCTCTCTCACATAATAAGAAAATACTGGAACATAAATCAGGATATAACTGTCCTAATTGATAACAGCCTTCAAGATATTCCTTAGAAATAATATCCGTATCCAACAACTTATCCCATTGAAAATTAGCTAAAGCCTTAAAGAATATCCCTGAGCGATGAATTACTTTTAATCCGGCAGCTTTCACATCTCTTTCTAAAGTGTCAAGTGAATATGTGATCCTATGACCATGCTCTTTTTCTGCTGGTGTAACACCTGAATTATGACTTATTAGTCCCATTTTTACTGCGATTTGCCTCGAGGGCGCATTGGCATTTGGGCAAACTAAAAAGAATCTTCCTTTATCGGATAACCACTCATCATTAATTCTCTTTAACACAAAAATAGGATCATCAAGATGCTCCAAAACATGAGTCATTACAATATTGTCATAGCTTGTTGAAAGTACAACATTTTCAAAAGTTGAATTAATAAATGTCACCTTATCTCCAAGTTTTTCTTTTGCTATATTTATAGCATTAGAAGAAGCTTCAATACATGAAATATCTGAAAAACATGACAAAAATCTTTTAGTAAATTCCCCTTTATAACACCCAAGCTCAAGAAGTTTGCTACCTTTAAAAAAAGGAATAAATGACTTAAGCATATAGTAATGCATTACATCATAATCAAAGCTATAAGCATACTCTCTGCTGTTATTTTTAAATTCAGAATCATAATTTCTTTCACTCGACATAATTATTAATCCTCAATAAGTTTTGCTAAACCAAAACCATTTTTCCCAAAATCATTTCCGTTATATAATAAATAAAATTCATTAAAACACACAAAGAGATTAGGATAGCACATCATATCCGAATCCCATGAGTTTTCTGAAACATCTATACCTGAAAGTGAGTCATCTCTAATCCAATTAAGCAGATCATCCGAATATGCATAACCCAGCTTGTATGATTTTTTTGGATTATTTCTAAAGTCATAGGAATTGCGATGACAGAAATACATATGATATCTATCTTCTTTTTTTATTACAGTAGGTAAAGCCTGACACTCACCTTTATATTTTGATTCTATTATTTGACGATTTTCTTTTTTCCAATCAATCCCATTATGTGAAATCGCATGCCCTATAACGTAAGTTCTTTCTGGGTTTTTATTCTCATGATATATTTTCCAATCAGTTCCATATATATACCACATATGAAAAATATCATCAAATCGTTTAACAAATCCATCTATTACTAAGAATGGCTCATACAAAGAAGATGTTAAAACAGGACCAGCTCCAATCCTTCTAAATGTTTCTCCACCATTCTTACTTACGACAAGTCCAATACCTGAATCAACATCGACCGAAACTCTTCTTGTCCATCCACTTGTATATGCGTATATTTTATTTTTAACTTTTATTGGATTCATAGGAAAAATACCATGTTCATCAAATGAACCCAAATTTCCGAGCGCTAACACCTCATGGTTTGATTGATTTATAATTTTTGAAAAAGATTTGTCAAAATCCACATACTGAATATAACTTAGAAATTTTCTATTTTCGCTTTTTTTTCTTGTCGAAAAATAAATTCTAACAAAATTTTTAAAAACTAGTGCCTGAGGAGATTGTGAATGACTAATAAATTTATCTTTAAAAGAAGATTTATTAAAATCAAATATTTGTCCCAACTTTTTCCATTTCATTATTTCAACTCACCTTGAAGCGCTGCCAGACCAAAACCAAATTTCCCTACTTCATTGCCTAAATACATCATATAAATTTTACCGTCTAATTCAAAAACATGAGGATATGCAACCATCTCATTATCAAATCCATCTTCAGAAATGTTTATTCCTGCTTTAGAGTCATCTCTTGTCCAATTTAACAAATTTTTGGAATAAGCATAGCCTATTTTCCTAGATTTAGTTTTTCTAAATGTTAAAGGATTCCAGCTACAAAAGAACATATGGTATTTACCATTTGCATAAAAAACATCAGGACTAGCCTGTGATTCATTTATCCCATTTGTTTCTATGATAAGATTTTTATTGTGTTTTTCCCAATTAATACCATCATAAGAAAAAGCTAATCTAATTTTCAATGACATTTCAGGTTTATTATTTATTAATATCCATTTTTTTCCACAAACATAAAATAAAAAATACCGGTTGTTGAACTTTCGAATCTTAGGTCCACTAATAATAAAAGGTTCATCAATAGAATACGATAATACTGGCCCATTGCCAATTTTCTCAAAGGTTTTACCACCATTACGACTAATCCCAAGCCCTATAGCTGTATTAAATGGAACAGACTGACATCTTGTCCATCCTGCGTAGTAAGCCAAAATATCGTTATCTTTTTTAACAATGGAAATGGGATAAGTACCAAATTCATCAAAACATCCCCTTTTGCCTAGTGTTAAAACAGGTTCATCTGAAATTCTCAAAATATTAAATAAATTTTTTCTGTCAAGATCAATAAAAGCTGAATAACTAATAAATTGACCTTGTTTGTCTCTTTTGGACCTACAACTAAAATAAACCCTTACAAAATCATCAAAGACCAATGTTGCAGGGGCTTGAGCATATTCATGCATCCACTCAATATTTTCAACAACTGTTGGATCAAATATTTTCCCTAATTTTATCCATTTAAACATCTTGTAACTCACTTGATAAATTTAATTTCATTAAACTGTTATTGCTTTCTTCATAAACTTTGAACTTAAATTTTTTATATAGACTTAACGCTGAAAAATTCTTCTTATTAACTTCTAGTTGAATATTATCTAAATTTTTATTAATTGAATATTTTATACAAGTTGTTAATAAACTTGATGCTATTCCATTGTTCGCATATTCACTTAAAACACCAACACTTGAAATATATCCAATAATGATATTCTTAGAATTAATATACATTGAAATCAATCCGATTAATACATCTCTATCCCATGCTTCAAAATGTACTGCGTTCTCAAAAAGTTTCTGTGAATATTCTCGAATATTAACTCTTTGACTTAATTTTGGAATAAAAAGTTTGTCACATTTTGACAAAAATATAAATATTTCCTTCTGGGTAGCTGTATTTTTCAGGTAACGAATACTCATACTAATTCAAATTCCGTCAACATCTGTTTAATTTTTCTTTTACTATTAAACATCATTACATCAATTATAGAAAGAAAAGGAATAAATTTATTATCAAATTGTTTATATTCTATAGATTTTGTTTGAATAAAATTTAATTCAATACTTCTATTACAGAAGGTTTCTGTCGAATATAAATGTTGCCCTCCTATGGCATTAATATAAATATCAGCATCCAGATTTTCACAGATAGCAAGAACCTTCTCCTGGGATTTGAGATTGTGATCTATATCAATTGATGAGGATATAATAATTTCGGTATCAATTTGGAAAAATTGTATCAATAATTTTATGGATGAATATATGAAATCAAATAAATTAAAGGAATCACACCTAAAGCATTCTTCGATTATCGGCATCACATCGTTGTAAAATGGAGTTTTCTGATACGTAGCCTTAATTTTTCGTACTATTTTTCCCGATTCAATACCAAAACTCTTTGACAGTTCTCTTTGTTTCACGTCTAAGTAATCTGAATCTTTTTTTATTGGAATGGTGAATATTATGTCTTTCCCATCAGCAAGAATCCTATTGCGATTGATCCATCCTCTTTTTGTAAACTGTATATTATCATATACAACAAAAACATCAACCGCATTAATTAACTGAAAATATCCTATATAAGGGAAAAAATAAGGTTGCATTATTGCAAGTTTCATGAAAGCACCACTCATTTACACTTATTATCACTGATGATTTGAATTACTCTATCAACTTCAATAAGGCTTAAATCTGGATATATAGGTAAACATAAAATCTGTCCAGACAATTTTTCAGCATCTGGTAATTTACCTTTTTCAGCGGTTGAAAGATGCCTATAAGAAGGAAAAGATGAAGTAAGTGGATAGAAATATCTTCTTACAAAAATATTATTCTTTCGGAACTTATTATATAGTTCATCTCTTGATAATGGATAATCATCTTTAATCAGAATAGGAAAATATGAATAGTTATGCCTAATTCCAGGGATATCATAAAAAACTGTAATTCCATTAACTGCTCTCAAATGCTCTCTATAATCATCAGCTAGTTTTTTGGCTTTAGCTATTTCAGCATCAATATATTTTAATTGAAATACTCCAAATGCAGCCTGAAATTCATTCATTTTTCCATTTGTTCCAGGTGCAACAATTGTCGTTTCATTTGCAAAACCAAAATTTTTAAGAAAATCAATTCGGTTCTTTAACTTTATATCATCAGTTATAAGTGCTCCACCCTCAAAAGTATTGAAACATTTTGTAGCATGAAAGCTCAACATTGAAAGATCTCCCCAGTTTAAAATAGATGATCCATTTTTTTGTACTCCAAATGCATGAGCCGCATCATAGATAAGTTTAAGTCCATATGTGTCACATATCTGTTGTAACTTTTCATTATCACATGGATTTCCGTAAACATGAACAGGCATAATTGCAGTAGTGTTTGGAGTAATAAGAGACTCTATCAATTCAACATTAATGTTGAAATCATTTTCATTAATATCACAAAAGACAGGAGTACATCTATTCCAGTAAATAGAATGTGTAGTTGCAGCAAATGTATAAGGAGTAGTTATTACTTCACCTGTAACTTTCAGTGCCTGAAGTCCTATTTGCAGTGCGATCATTCCATTACAGAATAGTGATACATATTTTACTCCTAGATATTCTGCAAGTTCTTTTTCAAACTGCTTATGAAATTCACCATTGTTAGTCAACCACTTATTATTCCATATTTTTTCTAAATATGGAATAAAATCTTTTAATGGAGGTAAAGAAGGTTGAGTGACATAAATATTATTAAACTTTTGCATATATAACAGTCTCTTCATTGTGAATTGAATAATGACCTAAATATAATTTATATCCCAAATTTAAACTATCAATCCAAATAGGAATATTTACAAAATCATCCAAACTATGATAAATAGAAATCGCTAATTTTGGCTTAAATTTTCGAATAGTTTTTACCGCTCCCTTCAACGCATCCAATTCAGCACCTTCAATATCCATTTTTATAAAATCTATTTTTTTTTGAATTTCATTTGTAAAATCATCAATTGCTATGGTAGTGGCAGTTAGCACTTCATTTGAACTTCTTGAATCATTGCAAATACGGCTTCCTGGACCATTATCAATATATCGCAAATTTATATTCGAAACTTTGCCAACAGGTTTTGAGATTAACGATATTCTTTTCTTTAAAGAGGTATTTAAATCCACATTCTTTTCAAAAACATCAATGTTGCTATTTATAAAATCAAAACTATAAACAAAACCATTCTCGCCAATTTCGTTCGCAAAAAATAAAGCAGTATCACCATAACATGCCCCACAATCTAAAACAATATCACCTAATTCTGGTCGAATTTCAATATCCCCAGTTTTATATCTATATTGTTTAGAATTTATATGAGTATTGAGCCCTTTTGCTGTATAATATATCTTTATGGGCAAATCCAATTTCTGATTATCTAAATCATATCTATATAATTTTATTTTATTACTACCCCAAAGTGCTTCTAAATAATCATTAGTCTTAAAATCATTTAATTTAAATATATTCTCCCAATAATCAGGTGTTGATAAAGGTAATTTGACTTTTTTATAACCTAATATCTTATATGCTAACAATTTTACAAATAACTTTTTGGATTCATTATTTTCTAACAAAGCGTAAGTTTTATTAAGTGCAACCTTGTAAGTCGACAATACCCATACTGCTTTGCAGTATTTCAATCCAGTATAGTATTTTATTTTTTTTATTAATGTTGTATTTTTTTTACTTCCAAACCTTTGCAAGTCATAATTATCGGAATAATTATTTTTTAGATTAATTAAAACTTCATTTATAACTTTTTTCGTTAATATTTTCATTTATACTCCAAAATTCCAATCAATTTATAATTCTTCAAAAAACTTATTTTTAAAATGCCAACCTATACGATCAATCTTATTTATTAACCTATATATCACGTATATTAAGTTCCATACAAATTTATTTTGTTTTAATGTTTGAATAATTTTGATATCAGATGAATATTTTTTATAATCTATTAGAATTCGCTCTGGAATTAGCTCTTTTAATACTTGCTCTCTTTCAAGTTTATTCAATTCACCATTAGTATTACTAATTCCTGTTATATCAAACCTACAAATTATTTTATTTTTTTTACATATTGATTCATTTCCAAAGATAATTGTTTCAATATAAAATTTCCAATCTGAAACAATTTTAAATGACTCATCATATAATCCATATTGTTGAAATAAATGACTTTTAATATAAACAGATCCATGGTTTAGTGATCCTAAATAAAACACCATAAAACTTGGATTTGTAATATCCATATTAATGGCTAATTTGGTATTCAATCTTTTAGTTCCTAAATACTTTTCTGTTCCGCCATATATAAAACCATATTTATAATCTAAATCTTGAAGCATATAAGATGTTACACAATCTGATACTAAAATGTCACCTGAATTAAGAAATTGACAAAACTCTCCTCTGGCTAATTCTATACCTTTATTCATAGCATTGTATATACCACTGTCAGGTTCGGATAACCAGTAGGAGATAGGGCAATGTTGGATTTTAGATGTTAAATGTTGGGTGTAATACTTTCCAGGGGGGATATTTGTGAAGGATTTGATTACCTCTAAACTTCCATCAGTGGAGCCACCGTCAATAATGATGTATTCGAAATCAGTAGATGTTTGTGAAATAACACTTTCAATGGTTTTTCTCAAACCTTCTACGTTATTTAAATTAATTGTAATTATTGAGAGTTTAGGCATAAGAATTCACTATTTTTGCACCACTAATTTTCACTGATATCCACTGATAAATTAGTTATTAATTGTTAGTTGTCTAATCCGACTGCGCTAAGGTTTCCTACTGCACTGGAGCACAGCGGACAGGTAGGCGGATGAATGTTGGTTCCTCCGTCGCTAAAGCTATGGCGGATAAATGTTGGTTGTAAGGAAAATTCACCACTAATCCCATTAAATAATCTTTCACCCCTCTTTTTCATGTGAAATATATAGTTTCACAGGGCAAGTAGGACACGTCTGCACTTATCATCTCTAATACTCTCAAAATACTTTTTCCTGCCATATAGTCCATTTAGAACTTGTAGTTATTTATTTAACTTTATATGAGCTACAAGCCTACATGGTAAACAATAATTTACTATTAGTGAATATTTGTGTTCATTCGAGGCAAAAAGAATCTGCGTAATCAGGGGATAAATAGTTTTCTATTTTTTTATATATTTCATTGCTGCATTACCTAAATTGTTTAATAGTATATTCATTCCTTTAACTCTTATTTCTGTATCTGTTGCAATCCTATTAATCTCCAAATATATTCCCTTTAAATAATTCTTTAAAGAAATCAAGTATCGGATAAACTAGAAAATCATCAAATTTATAACGATGTTTTCCTGTATATATACCTATCATTTTATCTACAATAATTCCTTCATGTTCATCTAAAGAACGTATAGGTTTTTCCCATTTTCTATTCCATTTTTCGGACATTTTAACTTCTATACAAACAACATGAGGTTTCATATTTAATCGACGTTTTCTTGTCTCTATTATAAAATCTATTTCAACACCACTTGCTGTACGGTAATATGATATTCCTGCATACCGTTTAATTAGCTGATTGTAAAACTTTAATTCATGTAATACTAAAGTTTCCAAAGCAGAACCGAGCCATAGACGATCAGCTGGTTCATACAGCAAACCTGCAGCAGCTCTAGCAACTCCCGAATCAAACCAGAAAAACTTGGGATGCGTCTGCTCCCTAACTTTTAAATTCGGCCGATATGCAGGTAGAAAACTTCCCAACAGGGTATCTTCCATTATCGAAAAATATGAATCAACACTACTTCTTGGAATTGATGCTTCTCTTGAAATATTTAGAGCATTGATTGTCTGTCCATTCAGGTTTCCAGCTATATTCAAAAATCTTAAAAACGGGGCAAGTTTTCTTGTTACACCTTCCTCTTTAATTTCTTCTTTGATATAAGTATCAACATAAGCACTCAATATATCCTGCTTCTCATCTGTAAAAGTTTGGATTAATGGCAGCATCCCCCATTCTAAAGAATAATTAAAATCATAAATATCTTCTATTTCACTATAAGAAAAAGGAAAAAAATGGCGAGTAACAGCACGGCCTGCAAGTAGATTTACACCTTCTTTTTTTAATTTTCTAGCAGATGAACCACTCAAAGCAAAATTCCAGCCTTTATTTTCAATAAGTCTATGAACTTCATCTAATAAAATTGGTATCTTTTGAATTTCATCAATCACTACCCATGAACCAACCGGCAAATCCCCTATGATTGCCTCTAAATTATTTGGATTTCCTGCCAGCTCTAAATAAAGAGAAGTATCTAATAAATCAAAATATGGTTCACGTGGAAAAACCTGTCTTAGCCAGGTGCTCTTTCCAGTACCTCTAGGTCCAAAAAGGAAAAATGATCTTTTGGGAATAGTTAACAGTCGCTTTATATTTTCTTTTTTCATAATACTGTTTATTTTACATCACTATTGTAAGTTTACAATGCTTTTTTACATTATAAAATATTTTCACTACTTACCAATAGAGTTAGTTAATAGTTGTTGGTTGTTGGTTGTTGGTAAGAAAAATTCACCACTAATATTCACTAATATTCACTAATGATTTAGAATGCTATTTTTCTACCATATAGTCCATTTAGAACTTGTAGTTATTTATTTAATTTAACATTAACTACATGGCTACATGGTAAACAAGCGTTTTATAGAATGGAATGAATTAATTCATGGTTAATCTTTCACACTCGAATGAAGAGATATTCTTT
>Ga0307988_1001350_pt1 | contig 13981 bp, 13 predicted proteins | sample EllFjometagen183_FD_203166 | JGI IMG/M metagenome (GOLD analysis project Ga0307988, IMG submission 203166) | Marine microbial communities from Ellis Fjord, Antarctic Ocean - #183 | ecosystem: Environmental > Aquatic > Marine > Unclassified | place: Southern Ocean | collected 2014-10-08 | reverse complement strand
AAGAGATGTTGAATACAGAAGTTACTCCATATGAAGCATTGTCTTTTTGGACTGGACCAGCAGGGAAAAGTAAGGATTTTTGCATAAAGAATTTAGTTGATTTTGAAGTCAAAGCAGTTCTTAATGATGCTGAGATTGTTAAGATTTCAAGTGAACATCAACTAGATATAACAGCAGAAAAACTGTACTTGGCTGTCTATAACTTTGTAAATGGAAGTGATTGTTCTGAAAATTTAAATACAGCTGTACATCGATTAAAGATAAAATTGAAAGATCATGATGATGCATTTATGTTCTTTTGTTCTCTGTTGTTAGCGAGTGGATATACAGAAGCTCATTCTGAATATTATGAAAGCTTACAAATTGCTTTAAAGGATATGAGAATATATACTGTAGAAACTGATTTCCCAAGAATTACAGACTGTAATACTTCTTATGGTGTTTTCGGAGTAAAATATAACTTATCTCTTTTAGCATGTGAACCTTATTTGACTGCTGAGAATGTTAATGATATTATAGCAAAAATATAATTATAGGGGAACCTTATGGATATTGAATTGATGTATGATAATTTATTGGCAGAAATCAATGAGTCTCACCTTGAAGAGAGTAACGACCTATCTCAAGGACAGCTTTTTTTACACAATGTAACTAGTCTTTTAATAGAAAGTGAAGAACTTGATGACTTTTCTCCGATATCTCCATACAGGCATGAAAGGTTAGGCTTGCAGGTAAGTGGATTCTATCTAAGAACTGATTCAGAACAACTGGATTTATTCATTGTTGATTATTGTCCTGAAAAAACTATTCAATCTATTCCTCCAGCAGAAAGTAAAAAATTGTTAAATAGAGTAGATAAATTTTTTAAAAGAAGCCTTCAAGGAAAGCATATTGAACAATTAGAGCCCAGCAGTGAAGCATTTGATTTAGCTCATCTCATATATGAAAATAAAGAAACACTGTGTGAAGTCAGATTTTTTCTGATTACAAACAGGGAATGTAAAGTTGATACTGTCGAGGAAAACGAAGAAGGTGACATAAAAACTTTTAGACATATATGTGATATAAATAAAATTCACAGAATATTGTCTTCTGGGGCAGAACGAGAAAATATTGCGATTGATTTTAAATCCGAATTTGGTTCTGGCATTCCCTGTTTAAAAATGCCTTATGATGAGAATGATTTTTGCACATATATGGCGATGATTCCTGGAGATCTCCTTGCAGCAATATATAATAATTATGGCTCCAGGCTTCTAGAAAAAAATGTCAGGTCTTTTTTGCAACTAAAAGGCAAAGTCAATAAAGACATGCGTAAAACAATCCAGGATGAACCTAATCTTTTCTTAGCATACAATAATGGACTGACAGTTACAGTGAAAGGTATTGAAACTGAAAATGAAAATGGAACTTTAATAGTGACCAAAGTAGACGACTTCCAAATTGTTAATGGAGGTCAAACGACGGCATGTATATATCATACTTTCAAAAAAGATAAAGCAGATTTATCCAGACTGGTTGTTCAAGCGAAAATAACTCAGATCAAAAATAGTGAGATAACAGATGATTTAACACAAGCTATTGCTCGTTATGCAAACAGTCAAAACAAAGTTAATGATGCAGATTTATCTTCTAATAACTCATATTTGGTAGGCTTGGAAGCCCTTTCTCAAACTATTTGGGCTCCAGCAGCAAAAGGCTCTTTAAAACAAACAAAATGGTACTTTGACAGAGCAAGAAATCAGTATGAGACAGAGCAGAATCGCCAAGGCACTCCTGCAAGAATAAAAAAATGGAAAGAATTACATCCCAAACGTCAAAAAATAACTAAAACTGATTTCGCTAAATTTGAAAATTCATGGAGACAAAATCCAAGTACAGTAAGCAGAGGAGCTCAGTTTAACTTTCTTGCTCATATTCAGGACCTTAAGAATGAGGAGAAAACCACTCCCAATGAAACAGACTTTAAACACCTTGCTGCTAAAGCTATTTTATTCAAGAAGGCTGATCAGATTATACGGCAACAACAATATGGAGATTTTAAAGCTCAGAATGTAACTTACACAATTGCTTTTTTGTCATACAAAACTGATTTTAGAGTTAATATGGATAGAATCTGGTTAGAGCAAGATCTTTCTCCTGCTCTTGAAGAAGAAATAAAGCGTATTTCAGAATTATTTTTTAGCTATTTAATGGAAATAGCCAAAAGAGGAACAAACGTAACGCAGTATTGCAAAAAATTAGAATGCTGGGATATTTTTAGAGACAGATATCCACAATATAGGGTTGGTTATGAACTCCAAGAAGAACTTTTAAGAGGAAAGGCAATAAGCAAAAAAAGGAAATCGACTGTGTCTGATGAGGAACTTGTCGTTGTTGAGAATATTGTAAATAATAAAAAAATGTTCACTAAGCTTAAGCGTTGGCATGGTTGCTCAACTGTCTTTGATGAAGACCAGCAAAAAGAATTAAAAGATATTTGTGATTCTTTAAGATATGATAAGACTGTATCCTACGAATTAGCTCTAAGTGGAAGAAAGTTACTGGAAATTGCAATGAATAAGGGATTTATTCCTTGATATATAGTCAACTTATAGTTATCTTTTAAGCTAGCTAATTAAAAAAATAAACAGGATTTATAATATATGAATTTTAAACTCGGAGAACTCTTTTGTGGACCTGGAGGAATAGCAACAGGAGCAAAATTAGCGTCAGAACAGTTTGCAAAAAATAATGAATGTGATGAACCTATCCAGCACACTTGGGGAGTAGATATTGACTCTACTGCAATAGATACATATTCAACAAATATTGGTGGAGAAGGTGTATGTACAGATGCCATATTATTTACATCGCCCAATGATAATTCTGATGAAAAGCAAATCTCCGATTTTAATAAAATAACAGCCTTGGCATTTGGATTCCCTTGTAATGACTTTAGTATGGTTGGACAACAAAGAGGAATACATGGAAGCTATGGTGGACTTTATAAAGCTGGAATCAATGCTATAAATGAATCTAATCCTAAGTTTTTTGTCGCTGAAAATGTAAGTGGAATACATTCTGCAAATGAAGGAGCAACATTCCAGAAAATACTTGAAGAACTGAAAGAATCAGGGAAGCATGGTTATACAGTAACAACGCATTTATATAAATTTGAAGAGTATGGAGTACCACAAGCTCGCCATAGATACATAATTGTAGGTATTAGAAATAATTTCAAATTAGAATTTAAAGTTCCTGAACCAACAACTCCACAGAACCACCTGTCTGCTAAAAAAGCTATAATGCGATCAGATAAATTCAAATACAATATAGAAAAAACAAAGCAAAGTGATAAAGTCAAATGGCGACTTCTTTTTACACCGCCTGGAGTCAATGCATGGAAGCTGGATGAAGCTATCAATTATGGAGATAAACAGCTTTATTCTTATTTGAAGATAAATTTGCCTTGGTTTGACAAAGAAATAAAAAAACTTGGAAACATTGACTCTATTAGAAAAAAAATTGAATATTGCCGTTTACATTGTACAAAAGCTAAAATGAGCCATATATATAAGCGTTTAACTACCAATAAACCATCATACACAGTAACTGGAAGCGGAGGAGGAGGAACTCATGTTTATCATTGGGAAGAACCAAGAGCTCTAACTAATAGAGAAAGAGCACGGTTGCAAAGTTTTCCTGATGATTTTGAATTTAAAGGCACTAAAGAGCAAGTCAGGAAACAAATTGGAATGGCGGTTCCGCCTGATGGAGCAAAGGTGATTTTTGAGTCAATCTTAAAAACATTTGCTGGAATTGAATATAATAGTATAGACTCTAATTACAAACCGCTAACTGAAGAAGAAATAAAAAAACGATTTTACCAAAAGTTCAGGGGGAAAGTGGGGCAAATTTTGAAAGAAAATCATAAAACAAGTATTTCAAAATATAAATTAACAAGAGAACAATTTAAAGAATGGATTGATAAAGGCATGTCGTTATCTGAAGTTGTTGAAGAAATATTAACACTAAACTAATAGAGTAAACAATAGATTCAATTGCAAAACAACATCGTAGCTAGGACATGAACTGGATACGGTTTAGAGATACTGCTTTTGAGAAGAATAGTCAAGAGCATGTAAAGCAGAACGCATAAGCATTTCTGGCTTTGGTCTTTTGATTTTATCCAACTCATGTTTCAACTGTGATGATTATCTATATTTTATATATATGTTGTTATTCATTGTTTGCAACAGATTTTTTTTATGATATGTTAATGAGCGTTTATTTATAGGTAAAATAAAGTATGGGGATGATAATATAAATGAAAGAAGAGAATATAATTGTTGATAAAAATTTGGAAAGCTTCTTGGCTGAACAAGATATATGCTCATTTCCACACTCAGAGGACTATAAAAGTCGATATCAATCTATTAAGGATGTCCTAGAGGAATATCATAAAAATACAGTTACAGGAGCATTGCTTGTTGATATAGAAAGATTTCTCAAAACAAGAAAATCAAAAGCATCTTACGTTACTTATTTAAATAATCATGGGCTGGAACATGTCAATGCAGTAATCAGAAAAGCTTCAGACATTTTGATAACCTCAAAGTGTGCTATCTCTCCATATGAATGTTATATATTATTATGTGCTATTCAATTTCATGATGTTGGTATCATTTTTGGACGAGATGATCATGAAATCAAATGTAAAGAAATAATGAAAGATCTTCCCAAAGAAATGCCAGATGGATTTGAAAATAATATTATCTTTAAAATTGCTAGTGTACATAGTGGCAATTACAAGAAAGACAAAGATATTATTCAACGTCTAAAACCAGACAGAATGATTCATGAACATAAAGTGAGAAAGCGTTTTCTTGCAGCATTGCTTCGTTTTGCAGATGAACTTGCAGATGATTCCACTAGAGCTGATTCATTTATGCTGAAATTAGGAAAGATTCCACCAGCAAGTGAAGCTTTTCATTATTATTCAAAATCTCTTCATTCAGTATTGGTTGAGAAGGATAGTATTAATTTACATTATTATTTTGAGCATCCATTAGTTTTAAAACAAATTACTAGATTAAATAAAAAATGTTATTTGCTTGACGAAATTTATGATAGAACATTAAAAATGCACAGGGAACGTATATACTGTATGCGCTTTATGAGACCATACATTAATATTGAAAAGATTTCTACTGAAATATCTATTTTGAAAGTTGATGGCTTTGATGAACATAAAATAAGTTATACTATGCAAGAGGAAGGGTATCCTTCCCATGCTGCAAAAAAAATTGCAGATATTGAACCTAAAGTAGAGTCAGGAGAAGAGTTAAAAGCAATATTTGAGGAGGAATCATGATAAACAAAAAATCTAATCCAATGGTTAATCCATTTCAAACAAGTACTCCAGAGGATATGACTACTGAAAATACAGTAAGCTTATTTGTTGATGTGTTTACAGATTTCCCAAAACTATTGTCTCCAGGGCATACTTTTCTACATGGTCCACGAGGATCAGGAAAAAGTATGATGTTTCGGTATTTAATGCCAGATTGTCAATGTCATGCAGATAATTGTTCTATAGAAAAGCTAAACTTTTTCAGCATATATATTCCCTTAAAGAAATGTAACTTCGTATCAGAATTAAAACGAGTCGAAAACGTTCATGGAAGTGATATAATTAGTTCGACATTACTTACGCTTCATTGCACTATTAATGTCTTTTCGCAATTAACTGATACGCTAAAGACTTTAGAAAACACGCCTGAACTTATCAAAGAAACTACTGACTTTTATAATGATTGTTTCATTAAGAGACTTCAACAATCTATGTGGGGGAAAGATATTGATGGGATAATAACAGATAATACATCAGTCTCAGCAATATTCAAAACAGCTCGTGATAAATGTCGTGAAATTTATGAAATACTCAATCAGTACATCAAGAGATACGCTATTAATCCTAAATCTATAGACTATCAAGGAGCGATATGTGATTATTTAGATTTCTTATTTCCTATACTTGAAGGAATTATGAAATTATCTTTTATGCCTGCGAATGCTCCAATTTACTTATTAGTTGACGATGCGGATAACTTATCTGAATCAATGACACAAATATTAAATAATTGGGTATATACAAGAACTAGTCAACAAGTCAGTTTAAAAATATCAACTCAACTTGACTATAAAACATATTATACAACAGTAGGACATAGAATAGAAACTCCTCATGATTATTATGAGGTTAATATTTCAACTACTTATACATCAAATAAGTCAAAATATAGAGAAAGGCTTGAGGCTATTGTTCAACGCCGTCTCAAACTTGCAGGAATAGATGTATTGCCCAAAGATTTTTTCCCTGAATATAAAAAACAGACAGATAAAATAGCAACAATTTCAGAAAGAATTCGCAAAGAATATGAAGAAGGTAAATGGAATGCAGCTTGTGTAAATGATGCTATAACAAGATATTCTAGACCTGAATATATAAAAGAACAAGCAGGGACGAAGAAAAGTTCATCCTCGTATAGCTATGCTGGTTTTGAACAATTGACACATTTATCATCAGGGATAATTCGTTTCTTTCTGGAATCTGCTTTTTCAATGTACTCGGAGGCAATATCCAAGGAGCCATCAAAACCTGTCAACTCTATTCCAGTAGGCATTCAAAATAAAGTAGTTCGGCAAGAAGCAAATACATTTCTTTTTGATAACCTTGATGATCAAGCTAATGACTGTCATGAAAACTCTGCATCACCAGAACAAGGGCAACAACTCATGAATTTATTGCAAGCAATGGGAGGTATGTTTAGAGCCTGCTTGCTTTCTGATAGATCAGAGCGCAGAGTATTTTCAATTGCATTAAGCGATACTCCGTCGGAGAAGATTAAAGAAATTCTTAAACTAGGAGTTAAGCTTGGTTATTTACATGAAGCGACAATTGGAAAGAAGAATGCACTTTTTGGTGGAAGGACTAGATTATATATATTAAGTCGACGATTGGCTCCAATATGGACATTAGACCCTTCTGGTTTTGCAGGATATCTATTCTTGCAAAATGATTTAATAGAAGCAGCTTTCCATTCTTCAGATGCAATGTTAAAAAGGGTAATAAAAGATGATGTTTTATCCGAAGATATCCAACTAGTACAACCAACTTTTGACTTTTGATTTAGAGGGTACATTATGAAAAAATATGAATTATGCAATATTAAACAAAATATTCCTGATAACATTGGAACTTTTATTTGTTGTGCTAGTTTTGAGGATAGATCTTGTTCAATAGCTAAAAACTTAGATGTTTCAAAAATAGCAAAAGCTGTAATCTTTTATAATGAGAAATTTGTATCAGTTAGTCAAAAGAATATAGATAAACTTAAACATACATTTGATGACAAAAGTGTAGTTAAAGAACTTAAAACAGATGATTCAATATATAGTACAGATGTTATTCTTGGTGCTTTAAGTGATATATCAAAAGATGACGATGCAAAGATTGTAATAGATATTACTTGTTTTACACACGAATCTCTTCTCATTTTATTTAGGATTTTGGTTGAGCTTCAATTATTGGATTCATCAACATTTATTTATTGTAGCACAGATGATTATAGTTGTAACAAGAAAGATGTTGCTCAAAAGTGGCTTAGCAAGGGAATCATAGATGTTAGAAGTGTAATTGGATATCCTGGGAATATTTTACCTTCAAAGAAATGTCACCTGATAGTATTAACTGGCTTTGAACATGAACGAGCTTATTCACTAATAGAAAATATACAACCCAACTCCCTTGCATTAGCATATGGTAAAGCGAGTAATGAGACGACCTCAAAGAACAAAGATGCTAGTCGACTCTTTACTGAATTATTAGAAAGAAAGTATCGCTTATACCCTAAGGAAGTTCTTGAATCTTTTGAAATATATTGTGATAATCTAAAAGAAACAATAATGGTGTTGTCTGAGAATATAGAAAAGCATTCAGATGAAAATATTATTTTAGCTCCAATGAATAATAAGATTACAACATTAGGATGTGCACTTGTCGCTTTAAAATACACGAATGTTCAAATCTGCTATACTGAGCCTTTCCAATACAATGTAGAACATTATTCACAACCTGGAAGTTCATGTTATATATTCAATCTTAAAAATTATTTACAGGAGGGTCCATTATATTAATAATATCATATATTTCTTATTGATTCAGTAGATAATTAGATTGTGATTTTTGCATAGTTGGGATGACAAAGTAATAGAACTTTCATAGATAAAATAGAAAAGGGGAAAGATGGGACTTTCACTAAAAACACATAAAATGCTTTGGGGAAGGGCTGGTAATCGGTGCTCCTATCCTGATTGTAATAAAGAATTAGTTATAGATGAAACAGAAACCGATGATGCATCCATTGTTGGAGAAGAATGTCATATTGTAGCACAAGGGAAAACTGGACCTCGATGTGATGAAAACTTTTCTAAAGAAAGCAAGGACAAATATAATAACCTTATTTTAATGTGCAATATCCATCATAAATTGATTGACGATCAACCTGAGAAGCATACTGTTGATTATTTAAAAAAACTAAAAGAAGACCATGAGAAATGGGTATCTGAATCTTTGGATTGTTATGATGCGGCAAAGCAACGTGATGATGAGTTATATGCTCATATTATTGAGCAATGGAGCATGCTTGTAGATATAGATAACTGGAAAGCATGGTCTTCTTATATACATGGAAGTGGTCAACCACGAATGTATGTAGAACTAGAGTCAAATCTTACTAAAGCAAAAGATTTTTTATTCTCACGAATATGGTTAAAAAGATATCCTGACTTAGAATGTTCTTTTGAAAATTTCAGAAGGGTTTTGCAAGATTTTTTGAAATTTTTTCACTCTGAATCAGAACAACACGGCATTATGTTTTCAACAAGAAAATTCTATAAAATTAGAGACTGGGATCACAAAAAGTATCATAGCTTACTTAATGAATATAATGTGCATGTAAGTATAATAGAAGATCTTCATGCAGAATTAACGAGAGCGGCTCAACTCGTGTGTGAAAAGGTGAGAAAGAATATAGATAAATCTTATAGATTAAAAGAAGGATTATTAATTATTGAGGCAGGTCCTTTTATGGATTTATCTTATCGTCAGTATCGAGTTGAGTATTCAAAGGAGGAAAAGAAAATTGATATTCCATATCCTGGTATTGATCAATTTATGAGCGTTCGATTTACTCGTGATCTTTGTTGTGCTCCTAAAGAAGATAAATAAATTTTTGTAAAATTCTACTATTACCACTGTTGCAAATTTGTAACAGGTGAGAGGGAGGCTGGATACTAGATAAATAATTCATGTCTTGTTGATTTTCTTATTTTGAGGTGTATTGTTAAAAACAATTAAAAATCATATAAAAGCTCTATTTGGAGTAAGCAAAAGATATCTTTTTCTAAGTAGACATAATAAAGTTCAGTGAAAATCAATTTAATCAAAATGGAATAGCTATTATGAATATCAAAGTAAAGTGTAAATGTGGAGAAGATCACAATTTCTCAGATAATAATATTGAAGAAATAGGGTTCGAAAATGAAAGTCAATGGATGGATGAAGATGGCGCAGAACCTGAAGAAATAGACAGAGATGAGCATAGATTCGTCGTTCATAAAATTTATTCTGGTACTATTCACAGTAGTTGTGGTAACAACATTGATTTAGAATATACTATCTTAGCAAATGATAGTAGTCTAGAGGTTTTTGGAGCTGATTTATTAGTGTGGGATAGAGAAGGTTTTTCAGAATAGGAAAGAATCATTTATACTAACTCTGTTAACCAGATCCTTCTCAAATCACCTGTTGTTCCTGGATATTTTTTATCCATGTGTTGGCGAAAGTTGTTAGATCAGATTGGAGTTCTGGTTTGATGTGAGTTGGTTTGCCGTCTTTGAAACGGAAGACTTCTTGGTTTATGGCTAAGTAATCATTTCGGAAGGAGATGGGGTAATAGTCGCCCTGAATGATGACGAGAGTCATTTCTGGGTCTGCCATGAGATCGCCGTTTTGTTCGCTGTAATGTGCGATACTGATCACGTTTCCGTAACCTGAGATTTCTCCTACTAGTTCTATTGATACTGGCATGAATGATGATGTGTTGATTTTGGCGTATCCTTCTTGTTTCATGTGTGGTCCTGAATACATTGCTTCATACAGTTTCTGGGCTACGAGTTTTGCTTTGGTGTTTAAACATTTCATGGTGACTTGCTCCTTTTTTAGGTTGTTGTTTTTATTTATTTTAGACCTGGGTGCAAATTTGCAACGAGGTGAATAGCCACTGAATACGGGGTGAACAGTGGGTGAACACAGCCCGAACAGTTGGCTATTTTATTCCGATTAGGAACTTTCTTCCGTCTTTACCTTCTCCGTTGTAGAGGAGTTTGTAATGCTGGAGTGAGTTCTGTTTGCCAGACTCTTTTACTACTAATTCCAGGTCGAGTAGCTCTTTTAAATGCGTGTGGAGTCGGGTTTTGCCCCATAATGTTTTTTCCATTGTTTGTCTTCTTGTAAATAAGGACTTTGTGCGTTCCTTCCCCGTTGGCAGCCATTCGTCCAGTTGATTGAGTAAGTCTCGGGCTGGTAAAGAAAGATCGTCTAAGGACGTTCCTATCACTTCTGAAGCTAGGTTGATGGCGGTGTCGATATCGAATTGGTCTACTTCGATATATTTGATATTTTCGTGTGAGTGGATTTGCTTCTGCATTTGACGGGTGAAGGCTAGTAGTTTGCATAGATTTAGAAACTTTGGTTGATCTCTCCGAGCCTGGATGCGTGTGTCCTCATAGAAGATTGATTCGGCGAAAGGATTGATCACCGCATAAGGTTTTAACATTCGTTGGAAGGCGTAATGTTTTTGGATGGTGACTTGTAAGTCTCTGTTTTCGATCAAGCCTTCAAGTGTGTGAGCTTTTCGTTGCGCTTCCAGGATCTGACGAGTTTGTTCTTTGGACTCATCGATTCCGAGAACATAGAAACGATTTTTAGTTTCTGGATTGATCTCAGGATTGGTGGTGGTCATGAACACCGTTGTTGGTCCTTCAATGCGAGTTGACTTTAGTTTCCCCCCAGATACTGATTCCAGTGAAAGATATCCCTCTGATATCAAAGTACGGATAGCATAAGTATCATTCATACCAGCAGCTTCTTCTATTGCTAACAGTTTTCCTTTCAACGAATCCATATAGAAGAGAGCTTTATTGGATATTGATGATGTCCTGATCACGTCTTCTGGTGGCAGCAACTTAATAGTTTTATCCTGAAGGACAGATTTTCCTGCCCCCGAACTGCTTAGGACAAGAATGTTTAATGGCGTGTCCATCTTCCTTGAGACAGCAGCAAGATAGCACATGAGTTTATTGTGATCCTCTCCGATTAGTCCAAGTTTCGTATAGTCATCTATGATGCTTTGGAAGATGTTTCCTTTGCCGAAAGCTAATGCTTCATCTGTGTAGTCTGGTTCGAATTTTAATGCGAGATTCGTATTCATCATTTCACCTCTGTGTTGACTAATTGATATGCTCTTGCTTTAGATAGCCCCATGGCTTTCCCTATCTCTGAAAATGACAGACCCGATTCTCTCAGGGCTTTTGCTCGTGTTATTATTTCCGTTGGCGTTTTCGGTCTACCGAGCCGAATACCCTTCGCCCTGACTCTAGCCAGTCCAGCCTTGGTTCGCTCCGAAATTCTTATACGTTCCTGTTTAGCTAGGCAACTCAAAATAGAGATTATTGCATCTGCGAATACTCCAAGTGAGCTTATGTACTGCTCAGTGTATGAATGCCATTTTACTCCGTAATTATCCAAGCGAGTTAGGTATTCCAGAGTTTTTCTGCTACCTTCACGACTGAAGCGGTCCAAGCTCCAGAAGAGCAATACATCATATTTCTTCTGGTGAGCCAAGGTGAAAGCTTCGTTCAAGCCAGTTCGTTCTTCTACTGACTTGGAGCCTGAACAAGTGTCTGTCTTCACATAAACAATTTCCCATTCCTGTTTAAGGGCGTACTCCTCCAACTGTTTGATTTGGTTCTCGGTGTTCTGATCCTGTGTTGATACTCGTGAATAGATTAAACATTTCATTGCTGCCTCCTATTTTTGGCGTTTATTTTAAGGGTACTGATTTGTTAGTATGTTTTAGATGTTTTTTTGAGCAGAGATATCTTTCTGCTATTTGTATTGTCAAACGTTCGTTTTCCTGTACGGTACATATAAATAAAAAGCTGGTCCTCCTTTTTTGATTGTTTTGTTATTGATGACATGCTATCTTTAAGTTATGGTTCAGCCCCCAATGAATGAGCAGTTTTGGTCATGCTCAGGACCTTCGCACTGGGTGGCTTGGCGGTGCTTTTTGTTTTTATTCACCTCATATGGATTTGGTTATTTTGTGCAGAACGTTATAAAGACGAGTCAGGAAGTCACGGGTCATATTCACATAGACCTTGTCTTCGTCTTCAGCCACGCTTATGACTGAATGTAGAATTGATTGACTCAAGTGCAATTCGTTATGGATTTGCTGTGGTGTCATTTCCACTTTTTCCACTATGAATGACTTTCCGTGTGCCTCAATAAGACACGGTTCTTTTTCGGCGGTCTTAATAGCTTCGTCAATCTGGCATTCCTCAACAGCATAGAGAGTATGCAACAAGTGATATACGAGCCAAAAATATCCGAATACAACTTCGTCAGGACATTTACGATGCGGAATTTTAATAGTTATTTTATACATGGTTTATCTCCCGATTTGATTGTCAATTTGTTCTTTGACTACTGAAGCAAGGTTGTACCAGTGAATGATTTTTCCTTGCGAATATTCTTTCAAAAGTTGGCTCTTGCAACCTTCAGTTAGCAAATCAGAGACGATAAGAGCATCTGCAACAGTGAGTTTACATTCTTTTTCTTTATCAATCTCTATGCGGTGTTTCAGGTCGTCTACAAAGAGTTTAGACATTTCATGCCAGTTCATTGGTGAGTCTTGTGACATATCCCATACAAGCTTGTTCTCATAGAGAAAATTAAGAACTCCGACTACTACACAGCACTCAAAGGAATTGAGCGTTATTTTTCTTTGCTTGATTTTAGTTGTTGTCTTCATAATATTTCTCCATTTGATATTTGCAGGTTATATCCACAAAGTTTTTCCAGTTCGTTTTTAAGCTCAGCGTATTCGGCTGGATTAGCTTCTATACATTCCCGACAAAATTCAATAGAGGCTTCGCCGTGCTGTCCTATATGTTCATAGGATAAAATCATATTGGGATTAACTTTTGCGTCAGGGAAAAAAGCTGTCACGGTATTTTCGAATCCTTCAGTCATTGACTTTTTGAAAAAAACTTTTGTTTTAGTTTCCATTTTGAGTTCCTGAAAAGCCCCTTTCGGGGCAAGTTTAGATTGTAAGTTTGCCAGTTCCACACTTTGGACAGAAGGCTTTTCCGTCTTCAGTTACAACGACTTTTCCTTCAATGCCTTCAGTGCCAGTTTCAGCATCATAATTTTCCAATTGAGTTCCAGCTCCAAGTCCACAGCATCCATCATTGTACCAATGATATGCATCGTCCGTGCTCCAGTTAGCATCACAGTTAGAACAGCTTATAGAGCCATCAGCGACCATGTAAATACCGCATTCGTCCATCAGGTCAAAGACCATCGGGGTTGAATAACCGCCCCTAACGTCACAGCCTCCATGAATCTGCAGTAATACATGATTATGCTCGTAAAGGTCTGAACCATGCCCAAACGTTATGAATTGTAGAGTTTGACTCACGTTAGATTCGCCGTTGTATGTGTTGACCATTTGAGAATCGTATTCGTGCAGGTCGCAGTATTCCTGCATTGCCTGTAAATCGTAATAGTCGTTAGAATCTACAAAGCTTTTGAAGTCCTCGTTTAGTTCCTCGTTGAATTCGAGTCTGTCCTTCAGAAAATGAAAAACATTCT
>Ga0307988_1001349_pt1 | contig 13997 bp, 11 predicted proteins | sample EllFjometagen183_FD_203166 | JGI IMG/M metagenome (GOLD analysis project Ga0307988, IMG submission 203166) | Marine microbial communities from Ellis Fjord, Antarctic Ocean - #183 | ecosystem: Environmental > Aquatic > Marine > Unclassified | place: Southern Ocean | collected 2014-10-08 | reverse complement strand
CCAGCGTTTATCTTTGCGATGTTCATAGTCAGGTTGATGGGGCAGCTCAGAGTATGCCATTCCACTAAATCTGCCTATATGCTGCTCCTTAAGTCTTGAATCCTGTTCTACGGGCACAGCCAAGGTGAGGGAAAAGGGTTCAGCTGTTTCTAATGCACGAAGAAGAGGAGATACCAGCAATCTGTCTATAGTCCTGTTTACAAGTATATTATCTTTAAAATCAGCAGCAACTAGTTTAGCTGATGCTTTACCATTATTTGATAGAGGATAGGCCCTTTGCGAAGCAAGAACCTTTGCTGCATTTGCCGTGCTTTCAGCATGGCGGGTAAAAAATAGTGTTAACATGGCATATACCCTATAGAATAATGGAGTTATTGTAAATGACAGCTGCTCTAGCTGCACACCAGCTTACTCACTGCAAATAAAACAGCTCCGGTAAATCAGTGGTAACAGGAGAATTATCAGGATTTGTTTCCATGATATCCGCCATATAGGCCCACCATTTTTTAACTATCTCAAGACTGCCCAGATCTTGGGATCCTCCATCACCGGAACTCTTCTGACTGGCAAATAGGGTATCTGTCTCTTCATCCAGGAATATTGAATAATCTGATATTCCGGATGCAGTAAGGAGTTCTTTCAGTTCAGGCCATATCTCATCATGCCGTTTTTTGTATTCATCCCGGAATCCAGGTTTCAATTTCATTTTGAATGCTGACCGTATCATTTTTCCAACACCTCTGCCCGGTATTTTTCTACTTCCCAGGTTCTGATAAAATCGATCTGCTCATCACTCATATAGAGATACCCGCCAAAAGATTCTGTAAATGCAGCAACTTGAACCGTATCAAGAAATAGTACCAGTGCATTTTCATTATAAGTAAAAATACCGGTATTCTGTACTACAATGGTTTTAGGGGCACAATCATTCTGATTTTTGAAGTTTTCAACGAGAGCATGCACTTCCTGTTTTGTATCACCTGAAAAAACTGATTCCGGAACCCAAAGGGGTTTGAATCCACTATAGACTATATGATCAGGAGTAAACGCAGAACTGACCGGGATAAAACTATCCCAATCTCTCAATCTCAATGCAAGTTCCCGGTTACTGCAGGAATAAACTTCACATGAAGCATTACCAGCTAAAGAAGAGAGAGATTCTTCAATTGCAATCCGACGATCTGTTTTTATAGAAAGATCCCCTTGTTCAGGCTCTCTTTTCAGGTTCTGCTGTAATGTGTCCATTACTAAATCGTAAATAGTATCAATAGAATCAGGGGTATCAGCGCCTACAAAAATCCCATGGTTTTGCAGAAGTATGAATTCCGGACCTGCTCCGAATTTATCTCTATATTCTATAAGTTTGTCTCTAACAATTTTTGCAAGTATATAACCGGGGTTAACCAGCGGAATCCATAGAGCTTTCGTACCAAATATTTTGTCAGAAAACTCTTCCCCCTTTACCGCACAAGTCAAACCATTCACTAGTGCAGGGTGTAAATGCACCACATACTTTTGCGGCAGTAAGCCATGAAGAAGAGCTTCTACACTTGGACGGGAAATCTCGCCTTCCAACCTGGCATCCATCATATCTGCAAGAACAGCATCCTCACGTTCATCCTGATCTGCAGGATACTCTTTTTCCCAGACTGCCTGCAGTTTCAGCTGATCCATTGCCACAAATCCATCTCTGCCAATTGATGCAAGTGTATGCCCCGAAGCTTTCACATAGAGTACGTTTTCGTCTTTAACAGAGGTATTTCCTCCTCCGGCTAGTACAAATTCCGGATTGGCGCCATAACGACGGGACAGTGATATAAGTTCAGTTAGTAAGTTCATTAGTTTCTCTCCTTCAATGAAATCTTCTCATATGCCAGTACTTCAGGTATCAATTTACTCTCAGGCACTACCCCGTTTCTTATACAATACATATCCCAGACAGCACCGAAAGGCATCGATTTTAATTGTTCAGAAAGCCCTAGTCTTCCATAATAATTCCCGTTGGTCTCATATTCAACAAGGGTGTCCACGGGCTGCAGCATCGCGGTCATAAGTCCTTTTAATGTTGCTCTTGCCCCGGTAACCCAGGCGCCAACGCGGTTAAGTGTTGCATCAAAAAAGTCGAGGCCAATATGGATTTTATCAAGCTTTCCAGACCGGACAAGCTCTTCACTAAGGAATCGAATATCATCATTTAATACAACTACGTGATCACTGTCCCAACGCATCGGCCGGCTTACATGCAAAAGAAGTTCATCAGCAAAAAGTAGGACTGAAGATATCTTGTCGGCAATCAACTCGGTAGGATGAAAGTGGCCAAGATCAAGACACACCATAACATTATTCAGCGCAGCATAAAACATATAGAATTCATGGGAACCGACGACGAAAGCCTCGCTTCCTATACCGAACAGTTTTGTTTCTACTGCATCTTTTACGAAATCAGAAGAATATTTTACTGAAAATATTTCATCAAGGGAGTTCTTCAGCATTTGCCGATAACCTGCACGATCAACGGGGAAATCCTTAAATCCATCGGGAATCCAGATATTATGTACAGCAGGTGAACCCAGGGATTCGCCCATATACGCTGCTATTTCACGGGAACGTTTTGAGTGTTCAATCCAAAAATTTCTGATCCCCTCATCTTTACTGGAGAGCGTAAATCCTGATTCTGCTAATGGGTGAGAAAAATAGGTTGCATTGAAATCCAATCCAACTCCCTCCCCTTTTGCCCAATCAACCCATCCGGAAAAATGAGATGGTTCAATCTTGTCTCTGTCAATTTTATTCCCGCCGAACTCTCCATAACTGGCATGAAGGTTCAGACGATGTTTTCCCGGGAGAAGGGAGTAGACTTTCTCAATATCTGTGCGCAATTCCTGGACATTACCAGCCTTACCCGGGTAATTTCCGGTAACCTGAATCCCGCCGCCTGTCAATTCAGCATCGGGTGATTCAAATCCGGCTACATCATCACCCTGCCAGCAATGCAGAGACAGGGGAACATCCTTCAAATCATCCATTACTTTCTCTGTATCTATTCCTAATTCTGCATAGGCTTCGCGGGCAAGTTCATAGGATTTTTCATAATAAGCTTCTTTCATATTTTTCCTCCAAATTGGTTGTGTTCTTTATCATTGGTATAGTCTACATCAAGATTCAGGATAAATCCTTGATTATTTTATCGTTTTTTAGCATTATTCTTTCATGGCAAAGAATAATCTTCTTTCAAGAGACTTTTTTGATGACACCCTGCTAAAACTCAGAGTTATTGAACGTAATCCCCAGGTACCCTTCCCACTGCACTCCCACGATTTCTCGGAATTAGTAATTATTCTTTCGGGCACAGGTACACATTTTACCGAAGGTGCAGAGTACCGGGTTATGCCGGGAGATGTATTTGTGATAGAAAACGGATTCAGTCATGGATTCAAAAATTTGGACAATTTACGGCTTTATAACATCATTTTTACTCCGCAGATACTGAAACAGGTGTTTATTGACGTTCAGCAAATGCCCGGGTATCATGCCGTCTTCACTCTGGAACCACGATTCCGGGAATCACATAACTTCAAAAGCCGACTACGTATCAATACAGATCAACTGCAGTATTGTGAACAGCTTATATCCCGGCTGATTACAGAACTATCATATACTCATTTAGGAAATGGAAGTCGGGCACTGGCACTCGCCTATTTCATAGAGCTGATCGTATATCTCTCCCGGATCTACACACAGGAGAATCTTGATGGATCTACTGAAATCATCAGGATGGCAGAGCTGTTTGCCTTCCTTCAAACACATCTTGACCGGTCCATATCCATTGAGGAACTAGCAACACGTTCAAACATGTCACCCAGTACACTGCATAGAGCATTTCACAGAACTGGGCACTGTTCGCCCATTGAATATCATCTGCAGTTGAGAATTGACAATGCCGTGCACCTGCTTCAGCACTCCAGAATGTCGGTGTCTCAAATCTCTGAAGCTTCAGGATTCTCAGACAGCAACTATTTCTCCCGGCAGTTCAGAAAACGCATCGGCATGAGTCCGAGAGAGTACAAAAAAAGCACCGCTGGTGAATAATTTTCACTATACGGTGCTTATATGAAATTACGTAAATAATTAGAACATGTAGGTAACAGAAACTTTTGGAATTGGAATAAACGCCAAATCCAAATCGCCTAAATTAACTTCACCTAAGTCTAGTGAAGGAGTTATTAGATATGCTCCTGCTTCAACAGAAAGATGCCCACCAAAATCATAACCTACTGAAACACCAAGGGCAGAACCAGCAGTTTCAAACATGAAATCATCAGTATTATTGATAAAATCATAATCAGATGCAATAAATCCGGCTACCAGTTCAGTATCTAAAAACCATGATTGCTTATAGGGAGTAAAATAAAATCTTGCACCAACTTCCACTAATCCAATAGCTGCAAATGAGGCTACTGTCGATTCGCTCTGAACAAGTTCTGTAAGCCATGTTGAAATCCGTACGAGGGGAGCAAGCGTTGCTTTTAATTCGATGGTATCTGTTAAACCATAATGAATTGTTGGTCCACCCAGAAATTCCGTAAGCTCAAGACTTATAAGAAAAGTTGGCATAGTTACATCTGCACCAAATCTCAATTCTCCTGCTCTATCAGCATATTCAGGTCCGTAATTTTGTGCAAATATTGCGGTACTTGATCCAAGTATCAGCAAAACCAAAAGTAAAGTAATCAGTTTCTTCATGTAATCCTCCAAGAAATATCACGAAATAAGAGATAGAATTTGCACTATCTCCTGTAAGCTCTTGCTTCATAAACAGTAAGACTACTTAAATGTTACATATAGAAGAAATTTAAATCAAAAATATTCTGACTTTTAGGCATAAAAAAACCCGGGGGAATTCATATTTGAATACTTCCCGGGCAACACTATATAAAAACTCTGTCTAATCTTTAAATCAGTTTTTTCAATTCTTCTACAAGCTCTTCAGTGCTTGGAATAATTGACGGATATTTCAACTCACCATTTATATAGATACTTGGTAGACAGGCAATTTCCAACTGCTGCATTCGGGCGATATCATCAGTATTATTATACCGATACTCTGCAAAGTCTACCTGATCTCCCATCTCCTTCATGGCTGCTTCCGCTGCTGCAAGCATGTAAGTACAGGCTGCACAAGCAATGGGATCAAGGAGAAAAGCTTCCATCAATGGTTTCTTCAAATTTTTATAATCAGGAAGATCAATATCAATATCATTAAAAGTAGAACTTGAGTGATTTTTAACCACTTCACGTATCGATTCCCGTTCATGAACCGCTTGTGATACGGCAACAGCATTCTGAGGAGGTGTGTCATACGGCATATCACATCCGGGGGCTATAATTAAGTTTTTTGTAATTGACAAACCTGCTGCCTCAATTTCATCCATGAGGTCAATGGTATATTTCATATTATCCTGCTGGTTGCCGAAAAGCATGACAGTAGTAAGCGGTATATTTCCACCAAGAACCACATTGTATGAGTCAGTTATTTTCTTGGCCTTAACCATACTCACATTTTCATCCACCGCTATAGCATCCGGCCCGCACTGACACATTATATCAATATTATGAATAGCATTTCCGCAAACAAAGAGTGAGCTGTATGCACCTTTCTCCCTAATATAGTTAAACAATTTAGTATAGGGTTCAAGAAAGTATATTGCAAAATGCTTTGGTGAGATTTGAGACATTAACGGATCTACCGGTACAATAACATCCATACCCTCTTCTATATAATAGTCCACCATGGCAAAGGCTATTTTTGTGGTGTATTCAAGTAATGCATGCAAATAATCAGGTTTCTTAACCATATTCATAAAGATCTTGGTGCCGCGCAGATGAGAGGCTAACGTGAAGGGACCGCAGAATAGTCCATATAATGCGGTAGTATCCCCAACTTCTTTTCGAAAATTGCGCATAACTTCCCACACCATCGGCAATCGGCCTTCATCCTTCCCCGGTATATGAGTAGGAATTTCATCGGTGCCGCTTAGGGGATGTGAAATAACTGATGGAAGATTATTCTCTACCCATGCCAGATCGCATCCAAGAATTTCTGCTTCAAGCTGAAGATCAAACATTACCGTCTGACCATCAGGATTATAGAGTCTGTTTACTTCAAGAAGTGATTCAAGAAGTTTATCCGGGTCCTGAAGAACTTCAATGGCATTATAGCCCTTTGTAATTCCTGCATGAATACCGGCATAGGGAACCCATGGCGGCCGTTCAACTTCTTCATGTCTTAATACTTTCATCACCAGTTTTTTACCATTTATTGCCATCGAAATCTCCTTTCTCGTAAGTGTATGTATTCTGTTAGATTTTTCCTAAAGCCCTCAGTATCTTCTCCGGTGTCATTGGCCATTCACGAATCCAAACTCCTGCTGCATCATGTATAGCATTTGCAATTGATGGGGCTGCTCCATTAACCGCTATCTCTGAGACTGATTTTGCACCAAATGGACCATAAGGATCTGTTGTCTCCACCAGTTTCACCTTAAACTCATCAGGCAGTTCTCCAATCATGGGAACTCCATAGTTCCGCAGATCCGGATTTCGGCAGACGCCGTTCTCATCAATTATTAACTCTTCATAGAGGGTGTGTCCTATTGATTTCAGAACGCCTCCATAAATCTGCCCCTCCGCAAGTTCAGGATTTATCGGTGTCCCGCAATCCTGCAGAGCGAAGTATTTCTGAACTTTCACCTCTCCGGTTCTGGTATTTACTGCAACCTGAGCAAAGTGTGCCCCATAGGGAAATGATGCTTCATCACAAGTAAATGAGGCTTGTCCTATCAGTTGTCCACTTCCCTCTCCGCCAATTGATCTGTGGCCAATTGTTCTAAAATCAGTTTTACCTTTCTTTCCCACAACCCGCTCATCTGCTTCAATTTTCAGATCAGAAACAGGTTCGCCAAGGATAACAGCTCCTGCAGCAAGTATTTTCTCTTTAAGAACTTCGGCCGCATTTTTCACGGCTCCCCCGGAAAAGAAAGTTCCGCTGGAAGCAAAAGCTCCCGAATCAAATGGGGTTGTATCGGTATCTCCGGTAAGAACTGCTACACGGGAAGCATCCATACAGAGCACTTCAGCAGCCATTTTTACACAGAGTGTATCAAATCCGGTACCCAGATCGGCACCGCCGGAGTGAACTATCACAGACCCATCACTTAACAGCTTCACATCAGCATTCGATTGATCCAGACCGGGAAGTCCAGAGCCCTGCTGTACAAGGGCAACACCTTTTCCAATCTTTACATCGGGATTATCAGAGGTCTCTTTTCTGTCCCAGACTATCATTTCAGCACCCTGCTCAAGAGCAGGACCTAACCCGCAGCTCAGAATTTTAGCTGGAGTTCCTTCTCTGCCTTCTCCGAGACATCGCAGAATCTCAAGGGTCACCCCTTCCTCCACACGGTTTTTATTAACTAATTCCAGTGGATCCATACCAAGCTGTTCTGCGAGTTCTGCTACTGCAGTCTGAAGAGCAAAGTTAGCCTTAGGGGCTCCATATCCCTGATATGCACCAGTAGGAAGTATATTTGAGTAGAATACATTTACATCAAATTTTATATTGTCACTGAGAAAAAGCGGAAGTGATTTTGAACATCCATTCATAGGGACTGTAAGGCAATGGTTTCCATAAGGTCCGGTATTGGCTTTGAGATCCATATACATTGCGGTGAAGGTTCCATCTTTTTTTGCACCAAGTTTTACCCGTATTTTCATGGGAAATCTGGTTACACTACTGGTAAAGTCCTCTTCCCTGGAGTAGTGAAAATAGACCGGCCGACCGGTAATCCAGGTAGCATAAGCACATACTTCTTCAAGAAGAATCTCCTGTTTTGATCCATATCCGCCGCCGACACGCTCTTTTATTACACGAACATTACTCTCACTGGTTCCGATTATACGGGATACAATTCTTCTTACATGCCAGGGAACCTGGGTCGAAGCATGAATAATTAATCTATCACCATCCATTCTTGTGAACACTACATGAGTTTCACATGGTGTACACTGAACCTGCGAAGTGCGATAGGTTCTTTCCAGAACTACATCTGCCTGTTTAAAGCCCTCTTCAACATCACCGATGCTTCCTGAAACACTTGCAGCCTTGTTATTATGCGGATCAGCTCCAATAGGAAACTGAATCTCTATCCTTCCGTCACGCGGATCAGCAAAAGCATTTTTTTCCTCCAGATCATCTGGAGCTCCAACTGCATAGGAGACTTTCGCATTGTGTACAACAGGTGCACCCTCTGCCTCAGCGTCCTCTATCGTGAAAATTGGTTTTAACACTTCATAAGTAACTTCAATAAGGGAGATAGCTTTTAAAGCCAGCTCTTCAGTTTCAGCAACAACACCTGCAACACGATCGCCTACATGAAAAAGTTTTTGGGCAAACATTCTTCTATCATAGGGTGAAGGTTCAGGGAATCCCTGCCCTGCTGGTGTATAATAGACATCAGGAACATTTTTATAGGTAAGTACAACTACCACACCCGGAAGTGCTTCAGCTTTGCTTACATCAATCGTACTTATGTAGGCATGCGCATGCGGACTATGGAGCATCTTTAGAATACAACTGCCGGGTACTACCATATCCTCTACAAAGACTTTTTCGCCCTTAACCAGCTTTTGCCCATCAACTTTACGATGTGCCTTTCCGATATAACGAAGATCTTCTCTAAATTCATCTGATACCGCCTGATTATATGCAGGATCATTTTTCCGTTGTTTTGCAATTTCTACCGCAGTAAAAAACTGCTGATATCCGGTTGCACGGTTATAGAGAGATGAGAGTGCATCTTTGATATCTTCCTTTGTGGGATCCGGAATCCTGTTAAGAAGATCATTAACCAGCAAAGCAGCTGCAGGAGCATTATATCCTGACTGCACAACGCCGGCATCAACCAGAGAAGACTGCACATAATGCATCCCCGGACCGTTATTCATACTCTCAACTGTATCAATCTTATGACCATCAGCCTGAGCTGCAACCATAATTCCGGCATTCACTGTTTTCCCATCATATAATATGGTGTCACTTCCGCTGAATCCAAACTGGTCATCACTGTTTCTGACAGAGGATATACCCAGACTTCTCAGAAATGACAGGAGAGTTTCTCCCGGTGCATAATAGGCGCTTTTTACTACTCCGTTGAGTGTACAGGTTATGTTCATTTCAGCCCCCCCAAGCACTCGAGTATACAGTCTGCTGCAATTACTGATGCTATATATATTTTGTACTCTTTTGAGCAGCGGTAATCATCATCAGGTTGGAGAACTCCGGCCACAGCTGACTGGATAGCTTCCTGATCACGTAAACTTCCATCAACAATTGCATCTTCTGCTTCCTGAATCCGGGTTACACAACCGGAAATTCCATTCAAGACAACTCTTGCTTTTTTTACTGACCCGGGTTCTGAACCAGGAGAGAGAACAACAGCCGCATGCACCAAAGCTGGTGAACTACTTGTTCTGGAAATCTTGTTTATTGCTGATGCAACGGGATTTGACGGGATTCTCACAGAAAGAATAAGATCCTTCAGAGAATCTGAAATATATGTCTCCAAAGAGACGGATCCACTTTCTGCACAATCCAGCTGTGCATCCAGAGCAATTAATATAGGTATCATAGAAGATTCGGGAGATCGGGAACCGATATTACCGCCGATAGTAGCCGCATTTCTGATATTTCGAATAGAAATCTGTTTGGCAGCATCTTTCAAAATTTGAGGAACGATTCCGGTATCTATAAGCACCTGAAGTGTTACCGCTGCGCCAATTTTTAGAAAGTCTCCCGCTAAACTGATATCAGCGATATTTAACCGTTCCAGACTAATTGCAGTACCGCAAACGTCTCCATTGTCAGCATTATTTATATATGAGCCACCGGCATACCAGCATCCGTCATTTTTGCTTTTTCGTAATGCAAGAGCTTCATCAATAGTTTCAGGCCGCAAGAAATCCTGTATCATTATGATCCTCCATAAAACATCCTGTAGTTTAGTTCATAAATCTTTGATTTATGATCCTCTATATATATCCTCTATTGACATGAAAAACAAGCTGAACTATCACTGTGGGTTCAGCGGTATTTCAGGATAAAAAGTCTGTTAGTAACACTTTCTCACCTGCTTCTACACGTATAACATCCTCATCCCACTCCCCTGCCAGAAGTTTTTGAAAAAGTCTCCCAGTACCTTCCATCTCCTCATAATAGAGACCAAACTCCTCGCCGAAATCCTTTGCAATCTGTTCATATTTTTCCAAGTCATACGCACCGGTATTAAGCATAACGACACGCCGGTAGTGCACAAGAATCTGCTTCATGAACACACGTGCACGCTCTTCACCATATCGCTCTTTATACTTGTGGTACTCTAAAAGGTGACACTCTCCCTCATCAGACTCAATAAATCCTTTTGTAAGGTAGAGTGTTCCCAGCTCTTTCTCTGCAACTTTCGAAAAGGTGTGCTGGGAACCGTAAAAGAGTGCAATACAGTCATGCACTTTGGGAATTATCAGTATATGTTCTTTTGAAGTCAGATTTATCAGACTGTTAGAGCAGAGTCCAAAACCAAGAATAATATATTTCACATCAGGATCAACCGCATCGATAATCTGCTGAATTATCATACCAAGTTTTTCCGGCCTGCTGTGGTGCTCAAAGGGTACGATATCCACTATTGTCTCTTTCGGGATTAAAGAACTGAACTCTTTAAAAACCGTATTACAGATGATGAGATGATACTCACTGCCGTGCAGTGTCAATCTATCCGCTTTGTCCTTACTATCCATATCCTGGTACCCTTATCATGATACTCGTTAAAAACAGTGGGAGCTGGCATGCCCCCACTCAGTAATCTTACAATAATTACAATTTTAAATACAATTAAGTTAAAGCACCAATGATGATGGGTTCACCCTCTCCGCCTTTTTCACTTCTCTCCATTAACTGGGTGCAGAGAGAAACACATTCAGAAGCAGTATTTGCATACCCGTCAGCTGAAATCATTTTTGTCCACTGAGATGTTACCGGACCGCCGCCTAGAATTACAGAATATTTTTCTCTAATACCCATGGCTTCAAGGGTCTGAATAAGCTCTTTCTGGTAGGGAAGTGATGTGGTTATCAGAGTTGAGCAAGCTATGATATCGGCTTTTTCACGCTGTGCTGTCTCAATAAAAGCCTTAACGCCTACATCAATACCCATATCAATAATTTTAAAGCCGTTTGCAGAAAGAATTGCTTTTACCAAATTCTTTCCAATATCGTGGTGATCCCCGGACATAACTCCAAGAATGACCGTACCAACTTCCGTACTTTCTCCACCATCTTCCTTTATCTTTGCCAATAGAATATCCATAGCCTCAGTGGCTGCTTCACCGGCAAGCATAAGTTCAGGAAGAAATGCTTCCCCATCCTCAAATTGTGCACCAATCTCATCCATAGCACCCTGTATACTAGTTTTGATCACTTCCACAGGATTCAACCCGGCATCAATACTTTCCTGAGCAGCTTCAACAGCGATTTCTTCCTCACCCTCAATTACTGCATCATATAATTTTTTAACAATAACATTATCCATCATCTATCTCCCTGTATCATTTTTAGAAGCGCGGAAGACTGCTGAACAGCCTCCGCATTAATATGTAAGTTTAAGCTAGAGCGGCAGGCCGAAATCTTCAGCTACAGCTCTTACTTCATCGTATACTTTTTCAGCTTCAGGTAATGGTCTGAAGTTCTGCAGATCCCATACCTCTTCAACCGGTTTCCCAATGTTTGGTGTTTTGATTTTATCCTCATACTCAGGCAGGAATTTTTTTGCCATTTCGTTTACTGATTCCAAAGACATTCCTGATGCAGCATGTGAAACTTCAGCACACCATCTGCAATCCAGTGGGGAGAGGTAGTCATTGAACTTTCCACCGGCAGATCTTGGCCCTGTTGAGAAAGCAGTACCTGATGCGGCTATTACTGAGACACCTACAAGTGTTTCATACATAAGCTCACGCGTTCCCGGTCCGGATACCTGATTCGCAATACCATGAGTACACAGGTGGGTGTTTCTGCTAAGAGCCTGATGTGTTGCACTAAGTGCCCAAAGACCTTCTCTGTTAACATTGGAGAGGTAACGAATATCATACAACTCGCCACCACCAACTGTAGCAAACAATACTGCATACTGCAGTAAAGATGCTGCAATGCTGGAAATAATAGCACCTTCAGGTGTTCCCGGCATTCCGCCGATCATTCCGGGAGATCCGGCAAAGATCAATCCATCCATAGCCAAAGTGTGTACTACTTTATGAAGAGTCTGGTTGTTAATTTTCAATTCAGAAGGATAGAGAATCAGAGATAAGTCTGTATTGTAAAAGTTTCCCTTGGTTCCATAGCAAAACTGACCAAATTCAGTTACTGCAGAGATATTTCCAATACCAGGCATTCCTTCTCTTCCTGCTTTTTTACGAATCTGTCTATGCATACGGCCCTGTTCATAGCAAAGAAGGGTTTCAGAGGGATCGTTAGGTAATGCATCAAGACCATTTATCGTACAAAGTGAACCACCCTCAAGCAGGTCCACTTCGAGCTGCCGTGCAATTCCTTCAGTAAGAAGGGGCCATTTATCTTCAGAGACTGTGATACCGAGGGAAGATCCAAACAGCATTGGAGTCGGATCTGAAGGGGTACGTGATTTCAGTACTCTTTTGTCGGCACCAAACCCAAGTTCAACCTCGGAAGGAGCAAGTTTCAGTGTGCTTTTCAGTTCATCTTCACTTATTCGGATAATACGGTCCCTTGCTTCATTGAACATACCCAGCTCAAGTGCAAGTTCATATCCAGCTTTAAAAAATTCATCTGCAAGTTCCAGGTCAGTATTGACCGGGTTCTCTTTATCAACTGATTTCTGCAAATCATACTTTTTAAGCATTTTTTTGACACCCTGGGGTATCCGTTTAAGGTCCCAGTCGCGGGGGCTGCAGTATTCGCCCTCTCTTGATCTTCTCAGAATTTCAATAAGATCCGGTTTCTGTTGCATATTCTTCTCCTTAATATATTAACTCGATCAGGCACACGTTTATCTATATAATGAGAAGCGGTATTATATTGTTTGGATATTCATTCCGTACAAGCAGCTTGGTTTTATACTTGCAGTAATTCAACAAGGTTTCATTTGCTTGTGGTTACAATATCTATCACATAACCACAGCTCACAATATACTATCATGACTCAAAATTGATGTAAAGATATCAGCTCACACCTCCTATTCAAAATTAGTAAGAAATTGCCTTATTTCTCCAAAAAATACATATGCTTCATCAATGCTCTCTTGAAAGATTTTTCAGAGGAGAGCTCAATATAATTCACCATTTTTCTAATCGTACTGCAGCCGCTAAGAGCTTTTTGCGACATTGCACACATAATCGCCCCTTTCCCGGCAGAATTTCCCACCAGTTCAATACAGTGTGCCAGTTCCTGCGGAATAAGCCCAATAACAAGCGCACTGGATTTATGAATATAATTCCCAAAGCCGCCTGCTATATATACATGTTCAATATCAGTAATCAACGTCCCTGTTTGAGAAATAAGTGTCTCAATTCCTGCAGCTATGGCCGCCTTGGCCAACTGCAGCTCCCGCATATCCTGCTGAGTAAATATAATCGGATTCCCATCTGCTGTACCGGAACCATCATCTATTACAAAAACTTCCTTATTTTCGATCCGCACGCGGCGTTTCTGAAGATTATTTGACAGAGAAGGAGAAATTTCATCCATTTTCAGAAACTTACCCTTCGAGTCGACCATATTAAGATTAATCATGAGTGCCGCGAGATCAACCATACCTGATCCGCAAATTCCTACTGCAGGACGATTCTGAATTGTTTTACAACTGATATCATCATTTTCCGTATCGAAGGAGATATCCTGTACGGCACCGGCT
>Ga0307988_1001348_pt1 | contig 14011 bp, 13 predicted proteins | sample EllFjometagen183_FD_203166 | JGI IMG/M metagenome (GOLD analysis project Ga0307988, IMG submission 203166) | Marine microbial communities from Ellis Fjord, Antarctic Ocean - #183 | ecosystem: Environmental > Aquatic > Marine > Unclassified | place: Southern Ocean | collected 2014-10-08 | reverse complement strand
TATATATTATAAAAATTATAGTTGAAATATGAGCTGTAGCACTGCCACAGGGTTGTAAAGTTGAATCAAAAGCTCAAAACTAAAAAAGTGTCATATACCACATATTGTGGTGCTCAATTTTTTTCTGGACTGAGCGTTTAAAATTCCAGTGATGCCCATGGAGTCAAGGCTCTTCCCCCCATAATGATAGACAGATTTCGCTCTTAATTCCTAATTTCAAAATCCATAAAAAAAAGTAATATCCGTGAGATGATTTTCTATACAAATACTCATTGATCAAATTTTAATTGTCATCACTACTGGAAAAAGGAATGAACGCCTTTGAAATAATGGGTTTCAGCGTTTGATGATAAGACTCGCTTTTTCACTATCACTAAAAAATTTTTGATATCTGTTTATTGTACAAAAAATTAGCTTAACAAGATGCCCATTTTCTTGGTACAGGATCATGTCTGATAAAAACATGATCCTGCCTTTTACAAATTCAAAAAAGAAACAAACATCACCCTATCATTGTCAATCCACCATCAATGCTTAAAACTTGTCCCGTTAAATATTTTGAATCTTCTCCAACAAAAAAAGCGACAACATTAGCCACATCCTCTGGTGTGCCCAAGCGGCGCATTGGAATAGCACGGATAACAGCTTCCGTGACCTTTTGCCCCTTTTCACCTTCATGAAGCTTATCCCAGAGATCGGTCTTTACCGGTCCAGGTGCAACAGTATTCACACGGATGTTGTAACGGGCTAATTCCTTAGCCAACGCTTTACTGCTGGCCATGATGGCAGCTTTTGTTCCGCAATAGAGGACCTCACTCGGATTACCAACTCGCCCTGCATCCGATCCAAGGCTCACGATGTTTCCGCTTTTTTGCTCAATCATAAAAGGGATGCAGATATGATTTGCAATTAAAAAACTTTTATAATTGACATTAATCATCTGTTCCCATAGCTGCGGATCTGTTTCCACAAATTTTTTCGCCCGATCTATTCCTGCATTGTTTATCAAAATATCGATACTGCCCAGTTCTTTGTGTGCGTGATCAATTGCAGATTTGGTCTGATCATAGTCAGTTACATTACATTCAAATGCCAGGCCCTTAACAGAATTATTTTCAATATCTTTGGCTGTAGCCAATGCAGATGTTTTGTTTAAATCCAATATGACGATATTCGCTCCCTCTTTAGCCAACCTCAATGCAATCGCTCGCCCAATGCCGTTCGCACCTCCGGTGACAACTGCATTTTTTCCTGATAAACTCATACGTTTCTCCTCTCTCTGGCAATCCATAATTAATTTTTTTAAAAAATTTTGATTTTAATACCCGGGCATTTCAATACGCCCGTCTTTCTTTTTCCATCTGGCGCATATGACCGGTTCAAAAGCACCTTCAGCCTCACGGCACTCATTGCAATAAATACACTTAAGTATATCTTTTTCCCGATTTTCTTTATATTTTATCGGCCAGAAAGGATCGCAAAGAATCGGCCTTGCGATGGCTATCAAATCTGCTTCCTTATTTTCAAGAATTTTATTTGCTGTAGTAGCATCCGGGATGCGGCCGGCCGTTATAACGGGGATAGTGTATCCGGACTGCTGTATATGATTTTTAACTGCCGTTGCCAGATAAACATTCACTTTTTTATCCATCCAATTAGGAGGCATGGTTCTATGGCCGCTATATCCGGTATACGGATCAAGTGCTTCCCCTTTTCTCGGAACAGCATCTTCAAATCGTCCGCCGGCTGAAACACTGATATAGTCAATCCCAAGTTCGGCCAACTTAAGGGCGACGGCCTTGGACTGTGTCAAAGTGTTTCCGCCAAGGGTAAATTCATCTCCATTTATCCGGACTCCGATCATAAAGTCATCTCCAACAGCCTTGCGGGTCTCTAAGAAAACCTCTTCACCCAGGCGAATACGTTTTTTAAGACTCCCGCCGTATTCGTCTTTTCTATGATTATGACGTGACAAAAAAGAGGCCATTGTATAAGCATGGGCATAATGAAGTTCGACACCATCAAATCCTGCTTCTTTTACTCTTGCAGCAGCTTGAGCAAAAAGTTTGGGAATTTCTCGAATTTCTTCAAGCGTGAGATCTTCCACTTTCTGACGGTAACCGTTACGGGCAATTTTGAGAAAATGGATGATTTGAGGGGCAATCTTTGCTCCTGTTTCTGAATGGATACGATGGGTCAGATTTTTAAGACCCGGTACAAATTCATCAGAGTTCAGCCTCAGGAGCTGGCCGCTCTTTTGTTCTTTAATGGAAACCGCTTCAGTAATGACCAGACCGGCACCGCCTTTTGCATATAAAAGATATCTTTCTATCAACTCATCTGTAACCTGCCCCTCAACTGTGGCCAGCCGTGTTACCACAGGGGGCATGATGATCCGATTATCGATTAAAAATTTATCATTGATTTTATATGGTTCAAATAACAACAATTTACCTCCTTCTTTTTTTAACTCAAAATTTTAGTTAAAAAAACTTAGTATGAATTTGATTATATAATTTTTTGAATTATCGTTGGTTTATTTTAACAATTCTCTTGAAATAACAAGCTTTTGAATCTCTGCAGTCCCTTCTTCAAAATGGAACGACCGGCAATCCCGGAAAAACCGTTCCACCGGGAGCGCTTTGGTGTACCCGACACCGCCATGCATCCTAAGCGCTTTTTCCGCCACTTCAACCACCATTTCCTCAGTAAAAAGCTTTGCCATTGACGCTTCCATATCAAACGGCTGTCCTGTTTCATAAAGCCACGCTGCTTTTTGGTAAAGCCCCCGGCCGGCATTGATGGCAGTGGCCATTTCTGCCAGACTCCACTGAACCGCCTGTCTCTTTGACAGGGGTTTGCCAAAAGTATGGCGACCCGTTGCTGTGGGAACACATAAATCCAGAAGCTTCTGAGCAACCCCCGTACAACAGGCTGCAATAGAAACACGACTTAAAGCAAGCATATCAAAGGCTACACGAAGCCCATCACCGGGTTCGCCGATGATGTCACTTTCATCGACCTCACAATTTTTGAATATAATATTAAAATGTCTGGGGCCTTGAGTTCCCATCATTCGGGCCATGGGTTTAAGAACGATACCCGGATTATCATCCCTGACACCAAAACAAGTCACACCATTTTCAGTATTGGCGAAGGTAATATAAAAGCAGGATACTAGATCCGGGAAAACAGTAATTAACCATTTATGCCCGTTAATAATCCACTTCCCATTCTTTTTAACCGCTTTGGTGTTGATGTCTTTTCCTGTGCCGGCCTCGGGCTCGGTGAGGCAATTTGCCACCATGATTTCACCCTTGGCCATCTTGGGCAGCAGCTCCTGTTTATGGTGTTCCTGACCAAAATAATAAATGGCCCTCCACATCAATCCGTTCATACAGTGGGCCATCATCCTCACAAAGGCATAGCCCCTGGAAAATTCTTCCAGTAACGGAAACCAGTGCGTCATGGGCAATCCTTCGCCCCCATATTCTTTTGGGATTGTTACACCAAAAAAGGGTCCTTTTTTTAATTCCTCATAAAGCATTGGCGGAAAGATCTCTTTTTCTTCAAGATCTACGGACAGGGGATCAAGAATGCTTTCAACCCAGGTTCTTGCCTCTTTTTTCCGGTGTAAAATATTTTCAGGTAAATTGAAATCCATTATTCCTCCATGTCAAAATCATTTTTTGTTTGGTTTTTAAAAATATCATGTATTTTTAATTATTTTTCTGAGTACTTTCTTATCCACTTTTCCGGCGGCAGTAAGTGGAAGTTGGGTAACAAACTCTGTATGCCAGGGTATTAGAGATTTAGGACTGTCGTTTTGTTTCATATGCATAACAATTTCATCATGGGTGAGTTCAGCCTCTCCAACGGGTTTGATAAAAACGCACACTTGCTCACCTAAATCATCATCCGGCATTCCTATGGCAGCCACATATTCGACACTTGGATGCGAGGAAATAATATCCTCTACATCACGTGATGAAATATTTTCTCCACCCCGAATTATCACCTCCTTGCTTCTCCCTGTTATTCGAATGCGGTTTTTATCATCAATCACAGCCAGGTCACCCGTCCGAAAATATCCATCCGGAGTAAAGGCAAACTGATTTGTCTGCGCATTTCGATAATACCCTGTAAAAATCCCGGGTCCCTTTGCCGCCAATTCACCTTCAATACCACTGGGTGTTTTATTGCCATTGATATCCAGTGTCTGAAAATCATCATATGGACAATTCGGTTTCCCAATGGTTTCGGTCCGGATATCCAAAGGGTCCTGGGGGCGTGTTTGAGAACAGGGTCCCTCAACCATTCCAAAGGCATTTGTATAGCGGCAGCCGAATCGTTCTTCAACCCTTTTTACCAGGTCGGGCGGACTGTTGGCTGCTCCCACATATATTTTAATGAGTGAAGACAAATCATATTGATTCAAGCCTTCAAATGAAACCAATCGGCTAATGAGCGTCGGCACCAGACTGGCGCATGTTATTTTCTCAGTTTGGATGGAAATACAGAAATCTTCAGGTTTGCTGGAATCGACCAACACGATTTTCCCACCCTGAAAAATCGGTCCGGAAATAGAAGCAAGCAGAGCCAGATTGTGCCCCACTGTCGTACCGACCAAACTGACATCCGTGGTGTTTATATCCCAGGCGCGAGATGTGTATTCAACGTTGCATAAATAATCATTATGGGTTCTCACCGCACATTTGGGAAGATTTGTCGTGCCGCCGGTGGGCAGCAAATAACAAACATCATTTGGATCTGGGCGGGACTGAGACAACAAATTTAAAATGACTTCTCGAGAAGATTCTATTTCTAACAGATCATTAAAACGCAGGCAACCGTTGTGTTCGGTTTCGTCTGCGATAATTATTGTATCGAGCGTTGAAACATTTTCTTTAACTTTTTGAACAAGCCCAATGAAATCCTGCTTCCTGTACTTTGCCGGTAAAATCCAGGCTTTTGGTTCAGTGAGCGATGCCAAATGTGCAATTTCTCGGGCAGTATGATTCACCGTTAAAAGAATCATAACCAGACCTGCTTTTTGAAGCGCATAATGTGCAATAATAAATTCAGCCCAATTGGGTAATTGCAGCATAACCCGGTCACCCAGTTCAAGTCCCTCGGACAACAAACCATAAGCCATTCGGTCACAACAGTCTTGCAATTCCGAATAGGTATATCGCAAGTCATTGCAGACAAGAGCCTCTTTATCCGGATATAAATCAGCGTTTCTATCTAAAATATCTCCGATTGTTAATCCAAGCCACCAGCGCTTTTTTTCATAGTATTGAACCGGTTCTAAATCTCGTTTATTAATTGTTTCACTATCCATTTTGTTCATCCTCTAAATGCTGTTATCTATTCAAAAATGTCTTTTGAAATCTTTTTATACGCTGTGATAATCAGTTAAATAAGCTTAAAAAATTCAGGTAAAAAAGTTGAAATACATGGAAAAATATTTATTATAACCATGGCACACAAAAGGGTTATAATGAATGGTACTATCCATTTAAAAATCTCCCGGAGGGGTATGTCAGCCTGGATCATGGCAACATAAAGGCCTGGCCCTACAGGGGGAGTTACCAGACCGACCACCGTGCCCAGACTTACAATTACACCGAAATGAATCAAATCGATATTCATGGCTTCCACAACAGGCAGCAATATTGGCACAAGAACGATGAGGACGCTGATTGTTTCTAAAAACATTCCGAGAACGATCATAATAAGGTTCACGAAAAGTAAAAAAACCAGGGGAGAATCCGTTAGATTTGTTATTGTTTCCACGAGCATATCGGGTACCCCCTCAAAGGTGAGCACCCATCCAAAAACAGATGCCGAAGCGATTAAGCACGTAATGACGGCAGTGCTTAAACTTACTGACAAAAGGATCTCTGGGATATCTGAAAGTTTTATTTTACGATATACGAAAAAACCCAGTCCCAGAGCGACAATGGATGCGACGGCTCCTGACTCGGTTGGGGTCATCACGCCGGATATAATACCGACAATGACAACAATGGGAATAAGAGCCGGTGCAAGACCGGAAATTAACTTGGGTATTGCTTTTTCAAGCGGTTGCCATTCTTCCTTAGGTAATTTGTGCTTCTTTCCGATGACAAATATAACAATTGCAAATGCAAAGAATATTAAAATACCGGGTAAGATACCCGCCACGAAAAGGGCTGAAATCGGTTGATATGCAATGACACCATAAATTATCATAAGCATGGATGGGGGGATTATCGGCCCCAGTAATCCGCCAGAAGCTGTAACTGAAGCTGCGAAACCCTTATTGTAACCCCTTTCATGCATTTGGGGTATCATTACCTTACTCATGACGGATATCTGGGCGATAGCAGAACCTAAAATGGATGCCGCCATTGCATTGGCCAATAAATTTACATAAGCCAATCCACCCCGAAATCCGCCAACCAGAACATTTGCAGATGATATCAACCGCTGGGTCAATCCCCCGCGATTCATCACTTCACCGACCAGCATGAACAAAGGAATGGCAAGCAGACCATTTTTTTCCAACGAACCATAAAAGTTAATCGGCAATGTTTCAAATAACACATGCAAATCAAATGAACACACGAATAGAATAGTTGTGGCCATCAGGGTAAGTGCAACAGGAAAACCAATCAACAGCAGGATAAAAAAAATCAGTACAGTTACCATTTTAAGACCCCCTATTAAAATAAAAAACAGATGATATGCAACCTACAATCAGGTGATAACTCATGCCATACAGAGACAAAGGCAACACAGCATAATTTATCCACACGGGTAACTGGGTGGTCGGTGACATCTCAAGCCACACTTCAGGCCGCAGTATCCATAGTGTGGATTGATATGCAAAAAAACCGATAACCAATACACCTAACACCTGGAGTAAAATAAAAATGATTTTTTGGACTTTTAACGAAAAAGATGCCACGACAAAATCTATGGCGATCATTCGTTTCTCTTTTATTAAAATACTCATGCCGATTATTGTTAAAAAAACGAGAAGTTGCACGGATATCTCTTCAGCCCAGAATAAAGGCCGGCTAAATCCGTATCTCAATATTACTTGGGCCATAAGAATGATCGTAAGTGATCCGGTAAATATTATGATTAAAAATTTTTCTATGGTTGCAAGCCATTGATCTGTTTTTGTTAATAAACTTATCATAATTACTTTCGCTCCTTAAGTTGGCCGATAAAAGATACACATCTATTCCTTTTTTACCTCTTGGTAGAACTTGAGGATAAGATCATTTTTCCCGGTATATTTTTCACGAATCTCATGGGCAATTTTTTTGAACGAATCCAGGTTGAGATTTGTTACTGTTACTCCATCGGCTTTTAATTTTTCAAGATTTGATATTTCAGCTTTTGCCTGCAGATCAATGCCCCATACCTCTGCTTCATGATAAAGTTTTTGGATCAGGTTTTGATCGTCATTTGAAAGACCACCCCACCATTTTTTTGAAGCCATAAACACACCGGGAAAGGCCATGTGATTTGTCAATGCAAGATACGGTGCCTGATGATGAAATTTCAATCCCACGACAATATCCAGATCGACATCTACAGCATCAAGCAGGTTTGTTGTCAACGAAGGAGCTATTTCACCAAGAGGCAGGGCTGTTGGAGCAGCGCCGTTTGCATTCCACCAGTCATTGAAAATAGGGCTGGGAAAAGCGCGGATTTTTTTATTTACCAGGTCTTGAGGGGAATTCACAGGCTTTATGGACAAGACGTGCCGCATACCTGCAAAACAATAGCCGATGCCGACAATTCCATGGGTTTCAAGTTTTTTCAGCATTTGTCTTGCCGAGGAGGATGCCGCTGCGGCGCCTGCTTGCCTGACATCATCAAAAAGATAAGGCAAAAACCATCCCAGCATTGACTCTTCACGGTTTGAAAGGACCCCGACCGGAAGTATTGAAAAAGGAATGGCACCGGACTGTAGCATACTCACCAATTGCTTTTCGTTTCCAAGTTTGGAAAGCGGGTTTACTTTGACTTTTAGTCGACCGTTAGTTTCAGTTTCTAAACTATCTGCAAAATGAACAGCGACCTTATGCCAGACATGACTGGGAGGGACTGTATGTCCCAGCATTAATGTTTTTGCCCAGCCTGTCGCTGGAAAAATACAGAGCGCTAACAAAAAAATCGATATTTTTAACAACATATTGAAAGATAAAACCCTATTACAATCGCCTTTTTTAAAATTAGTTTTGTTGATGATAGCCATTACAATTCCTCCTTAAATTAAAAGTGTGGTTATTTATGTTGGGGCTTTCTTATCTTTTTTTTGTACCGAGTATCCGGCAGAGATTTCCAAGGGTTTTAAGTTCATCTGAATGCATAATGTTTAATTCATCTCTGATGCTTTGAATATGACGAGGGAAAACCTCTTCAAATAATTTGTGCCCTTTTTCAGTTAAATGAATATCCCAATACCGGCGATCATTTTGGTTGAGCTTTCGTTCCACCAGCTTTTGTTTTTCAAGGTTATCTATAATCATTGTGATATTTCGTGGAGATTTAAGGATTTTAGCAGCAATATCCTTTTGGCACATAGAACCTAAATGATAAAGGGCTTCAAGAACAGCAAATTGACCAAAACTTAATTTGACCTTTGATAGATGTTTATGAGCATTGACTGAAACAGATTCTGCCGCTCTAACCAATTTGATGAACGTTGATAAAATAAACTTTTCATCTTTTTGAAGATTCTTTTTCTTTGCCATCTTTTCTCCGGGGTCGTTAAAATTCCATCACAATAAATGAAACATGTAATAGTTACACGTTACACTAATTCGAATACGATTAATTTGTCAAGAAGCTTTTTAAAAAATATTGCGGGTGTTTTATATGAAAATATTTGTTAACAAAACAGCGGGTTGAATTAGAAAGACTTAATTGTTTGTAGACACATCTATTTTGTGAACTGAATTTTTATATTTTTCAAACGAATTCTTTGACCACCAAAGCTGCTTTTCCGAAGGTTTCCCCTTGATTTTGGCTGGAATTCCCATTGCAAGGGAATAATCCGGAATCTGTTGCCCTGCGCCAACAAGAGTCGCTGCTGCGATAATACAGGATTCACCGATGGTTGAACCATGCAGCAGGGTAGCATTAATACCGATCAGAGTCTGGTTGCCTACAAATCTGCTGTGAATCACCGCACCATGTCCTATGGTCACCCGATCCCCTATCGTCACCGAGGAGTCACCTTCTCCGGGTAATCCGGAATGAATGACACAATTATCCTCAATTATAGACTGTTTCCCGATTGTTATTTTTCCCATATCTGCACGGATAACTGCCCCCGGCCATACACTGGTTTCCTCTCCAATCTCTACGTCACCGATCACTACCGCCGTATCATCTACATAAGCTGAAAGGGCGATCCGAGGTGTTTTCCCGTCAAAAGACCGTATCATAATCCATACCTTTGCAAACCTGTTTTCATTTCGTTTCCATGCCTTGCTCTCAATACTGTATTTTTTTTAATTTTGATCTCAAAATCGGATGGCTGATTCCTAACGCACTGCATGTTTTTCCAAAATGCCAGACAAATGCATTCAAGACTTTAGTTAAAGGCCCATTGGAAATAGATAGCTTTTGGGATCAATTCCCTACAGCTATGCTTTCTCCTTGATTCAATATGGTAACCCTGGAATCCGCAAACATCGTAATTTTTATAAACAGCTCTTTCACGTCCATAATCTTTCCGACAATATAAGGCGTATCATAATTGACTCTCTTTTCCTGAATCGGACTGGGATGTTCTTTTTCTTCATGTGCGTCTTATGTTAGGCACTGATGCAGATGCGTATGCTATGTTACGGCGGCAGCAAAATCCTGCCGGCAATAAAATAAATTAACTAACGTCTCACAGGTGTTAATCTCATCATAGCTTCGCATGAAGTTTACTTTCTAAAAGCCTGCCAGTTTGCCCCTTTGTGAAATCTATTTCCATCGTGTATCGAAATTTGTCAGATCTGTAGAAACTTTGTGTAATCTGTGTTGGGGCGTTTTCTTGATCAAATATAGTAGACTCTAAGAGCAGGACAGGAGATGAAACGCTGATTGACAGAGCTTCCGCGATCTCGTGATTTGCGCTGATCGCCTTGATGTGCTGGATCCCTCTTTTTAATTTCATTCCGAGCTGCTTTGCTAATAAATCAAGCATTGAGTACTTCAATAGGTCTTCGTTCTTAATACGTTTTGCGATGTCTTGTGGCAGGAAATGCCGGATGTAGGAAATAACAACTCCCTCTTCGCTCCTCGTTCTTCGTATTCTGCCGACAAGTTGTCCTGGGAGCATACCAAGCGGCTTCGCTAACATGTTTGGAATCTTCATGGTATTGATATCAATCACCTTCCACTCCTGTGCTGTCCATTGTGGCACGACGTCTCCAAAATCAGCCTTGACGCTAAGCATCATGAGATTTTTCATTTGAGATCGCCAGTCCATGACGAACGTCCCGCGCCCCTGCTTTCTGTGAAGAAATCCTTCGTCAACTAAATTTAGAATGGCCTGTCGCACAGTGATGATGCTGACTTCATAGGTCTTAGCAAGTTCTTTCTCGGTAGGAATGCGCTCTCTCTCATCGAGCTCTCCCATCATTATTTGCGACCTGATGATTTGCTCGATTTGTAAATATAAAGGTAAGTCTCTTCTTTTTTCCAACGGTGTTCTTGTCATTGTATTTCAATTCCCCTTGCTTCATCTTTTCAGTGTCAAACGATTTAGAACAACCGAATCCTCATTCCTACATTCAACCTAAAAATAAATATTATAATATTATAATGTTATGTATAAAGTCAAGAGAATTTCTCAAAGGTAGGGCTACAAGTACTTATCCTCCTCAGTTGTATAGGATGATTTCTATAATATCTTCTTTGGTATATTCTGCAATCTGATCATTTGTTGCTATAATTGACCTTATATTTCAGAATATTAGAAATTTTTACATCGGTCACCCCGCAGGCCTAAAAAAATCCATTGACTTTATTATAATGTTATAATATTATAAATAATAATTTAGGCTACACGACATGGATCTATAGACATGTTGGGCGAAGTGGCCCATTTCAAGTCGGGGGATATTGGCGCTGCCCCTGAACACACGTGTCGAAAATCCGAAGTCGTCTTGATCGCTATACAAAATATCTTGTTGAGATGCCAAGCCTTGACAGGACTATAAGGAGGAACACGATGTCGGAAACTGGCAAGTCTACCCGCAAAATTATCGATCTCAGCGTGGCAATTAAGTCAACCCCACCAGGATCGCCTCTGCCGATCACAATCCAATACATCAACCATAAAGAGGGTGCAAAGGTGTTCGGACCCGTTTTTGGGTTGGAGGAGGGGGACTTTCCTGAAGGACTTTTTTCAGCGGTAGAAAAAGTTACTTTGACCACTCATTCCGGAACTCACCTTGATGCACCGTGGCATTATTGGCCAACATCTGAGGGCAAGCCCTCCAAGACCATTGATCAGATCCCGTTGGAATGGTGTTACAGTGATGGTGTGATTTTAGATTTTACCCACAAGAAAGGGGGGGAAGAAATTGATACAGTCGATATACAAAAGGCGCTGGAACGTATCGGATACACTCTAAAACCCTTTGACATCGTGATGCTGATGACAGGTGCTTCAAAGTCATATGGACTTGCCGAATATCAAAACATTCATCCTGGGGCAACCCGTGAGGCCACTATTTGGCTGATCGATCAGGGGATAAAGGTTATGGGGATTGATGCCTGGGGTTGGGACAAGCCGTTTGATGTAATGGTGAAAGATGTGCGTAACGGTAAAAAAGAAAAGCTCTGGGCCGCCCATTACGCAGGAAAAGAAAGAGAATACTGCCATATTGAAAATCTTACCAACCTCGAAAAAGTACCCAATCCTTTTGGTTTCAAAGTCGCAGTTTTTCCAATCAAAGTAGACGGCGGTGGCGGCGGATGGGTTCGGGCAGTGGCCATGATCGACGGTGATGGATAAGTAGAAGGTGGATTTCTTGCGACACATCTGGGATTGGTGTGGTGAAAAATAAAATTTGTCAATCCGGAAAAGGAGGAGGTGAATTTCTTGCGAAACATTTGGGTATGGTGAAAGGTGAAATTAATCAATCAGAAAATGGAGGTCGTGCAAAATGATTAGAAAAAGAGGATTGTTAAAAAACGTCATATTATTTTTTGCCCTTTGTGTTATCGTAGTTTTGTTTGGTTTGAATTCAGCACAGGCGGCAAAGCCCATAAAAATTGAATTTGTATCATTCGTACCTCTTGCCAATAAAGTGGAATACCAAAAACTCAAGGATGATTTCATTGATAAGGTTAATGAGCGTGCCAAGGGAGAAATGATCATCAATGTGCGTGGCGGCCCTGAGGCCATTCCCCCATTTAACCTGGCTGTCTCCGTCCAAAAGGGCATCATCGACATGGCCACAATACCCACTGCCTTTCTAGAAGCCCTCGTGCCCGGTGCCAACCAGACTTCTCTTTCAGATTATACCTCTATAGAAGAGAGAGAAAATGGAATTTACGATTATACCCGTAAGATGTACCAAAAGCGGGGGATTCACTACCTGGGAAGGAGCGAGGCCACGGAAAAGGGATATTTTTACCTCTACTCGAAGAAAAAAATAACAAAAATTGAAGACTTCAAGAAACTCAAATTTGGCGGCAGTACAGCCTTTCATGGGCTCTATCATGAGTTGGGCTCCAGCGTGGTGACCCTGGCCATACCTGAGTACCACTCCGCAATGGAACGAGGTGTCGTAGACGGTTTGGTCACCTCTTTATATGTGGGCGTACAATTCGGTCTCCAAGAAGTTAGCAAGGTGGTTATCGTACCAGGATTTTACCGAAGCACGGTGGTTTTGCCCATGAATCTAAAAAAATGGAATAAACTTCCAAAACATCTTCAGAAGGTCCTTACCGACACTATGATCGAATTCGAACAAAAATTTCCAAGTTTTGAAACTCAGCAGAAAGCCGTATTTCTGGAAAAAATCAAAAAGGGTGGGGCAGAACTTCTACAACTTTCGCCTGAAGTTGAGAAATTGGTCCAGACAGCCGCTGTAGAAGGTGCCTGGAAGGAGGCCCAGAAACGATTCCCCGGAGATGTGATACCCAACCTCCGGCAAAAAATTACCAAGCCCTGATAAATGTTTTGAGGTGATGAGCTGCAGTGCAGGGATAAGATTCACTTTAGATCTCTCACTGCTGCCCATGGGCATAAATACTACTTTATGCTTCTTCTAATCAAGGTGAGAATCATATCACATATCATGGGATAGACGCCCGAAAAGAGAAGAGGAGTGGAAATGAAACTGCTGGAAAAGATTGAGTGGATCTATGAATGGGTGCTGAAGATTTTTGTGTTTCTTGCCGGCATCCTTCTCATCTTTCTAATGTTGAGCGTAGGACTTGAGGTCTGCCTGAGATATTTCTTCGGGCGACCCACCAGCTGGGTTGTTGAAATTGCCGGTTATATAATGTTTTACATTCCGTTTCTGGTCGGCGCCTGGGTACTGAAAAATGAGGGGCATGTGCGGATGGACCTTCTAATTATTCGGCTGAAACCCAGGAGTCAATATCTGCTCAACAGCGTGACATCCATCGTCGCAGCTTTGACCTGTTCTATTATCACTTTCTACGGCATTAAGGTCTCGCTCTATTTTGCGGAAATTGATTTCAAAACGCCGACAATCCTCATGCTTCCGAAGTCCCCGATTATAGCCATCCTGTTTGTGGGAACTTTTTTAATGGCCCTCCAGTTTATCCGCCAAGCTCGTGACAGCATCCGGCTCTGGAAAGCCTCGAAACCGAAGAACAGGGGAACACAAGCCCCAACACTTCCCAAATTAGAAAGGTAAATCGTTTTGGAATGGTATCTAATATTTATTGTCATTTTTTCCGGCCTGGTTGTTTTGATGTTGACGGGAATGCCTGTCGCCTTCTGTTTCATGTTGATAAATGTGGG
>Ga0307988_1001347_pt1 | contig 14014 bp, 14 predicted proteins | sample EllFjometagen183_FD_203166 | JGI IMG/M metagenome (GOLD analysis project Ga0307988, IMG submission 203166) | Marine microbial communities from Ellis Fjord, Antarctic Ocean - #183 | ecosystem: Environmental > Aquatic > Marine > Unclassified | place: Southern Ocean | collected 2014-10-08 | reverse complement strand
TATCATAATTTTCGCAGTTTCAAGAATACCGCGATATATCGAATAATTATGTCGAAGTTCAGGAAGTCTTTTAACATCAAGCTGCCGGACGCAGCGTGACCATGAAAAACTCTAAACTGTTAAGTTACTTAGAAACGGCAACATAAAAATGAACCACTTTGATCACTCAAAAATGGGCCACCCCGATCAGGTTATCGAGATGAGATGATAGGAATTTGGTTTTTGTGTGTCAAGTGGATTTGGGTCAGCTTTCCAAAGTCGTCATCTATATTGAGGTGATTTGGAGTGGACTTGGAGCTTGAAATGAATTGAAGGAGTGTCGTCAGGCAGGAATACTATTTCTCCACCGGTTTTTCCAGACTCGAAACAAACACAATCGGTCTTCGCGATCGCACTCATGACGTCGGAAAAGCTAATCCGCAAAATCCGTTTGATCGGGCTTAGCCCATCCAGCATCTTCAATTGGTAGGCTTTTTTCAGATTTATAAATAACTCCGCCCAAATCTCAGCTCACAATAGCCCACTTTGTATCGATATAAAACATACTAAAATTTACAACCGGGACAAACGAATCTTCAGACAAAAATCTTAATATACAAAGAAATAGCTATGAATCTAACGAGTTACAGCAGTTGATGCGATTGATATGGAAGGTATTAGGGGTAAAATAGAGGAGATTGTACGGATTTTTCCCCCAAAGACGATGAATCAGCCAGCAAATTACCAGCATTCAATGTCCTTAAAATGTCAATTGATGTCGATTGAAAAAAGGGGGGGTATTTCGGAAATCTGTCTTTTTAGTTACTGATATTATTGGTAGCCCCACCAGGACTCGAACCTGGATCTTAGGTTCCGGAAACCGGAGTTTTATCTCTGGGGGGTCATTGTTATCAGGGGGCATACAAAGAGAAGAGGTTTGGGAGTGTCCACTAAATGTTAAATGGAGATGTTTTGTCGCCTGGGTTTTATAATGATAGCAGTAAGTTGGATTGCTTAAAAGACAGCATTACTGCCAGTAGATGGATAAACCAATGATCTTTACTTCCTTTGTTTCTAATAATCAGGATCTCGCCGCAAATGCATAACTGCCAAGGTATAGAATTTCGTCATCAATGGTTGTGTAGAGAAGACCGTAGGGGAATCGGTTCCAAGACCGGGTGAGCACTCTTCATAATAGTCGATTGCAAACAAGAGTTCTTCTTCAGCTTCAGGATGAAAAGAGAATTTCATGATGAAAGCCGATCCCAAATTATACCGAAGACTTCATCTCCGGGAATTGCTTCTACAGAACCTTAGTACAGCTCTGCCAATCGGTGCTTTGCAATAGAAATCCATTTTTTGTCAACAATAGGAAGCGGAGGGTTAAGGCTATTCAGGATTGACTCAACGACAACTGCCCTTTCTTCGACGGGGAGAGAAATAGGTTCTGCGATCAAATCTTTAGTCTTCATTTTAGTCTCACCATAGTTGGAATTATCAGGAAACTCTGTCTTGTTCTTAAATCAATAGTGTTTTAAGAACAAGTCTCATGAACCAGACTGTCAAAAGTAGAAAGAAAAACTTCCTTTTGACTATGAATAACTGTGTGTTTATTTTTATTTGACCACAGACAAAAATTTATATCTCTCCCGGTTGAAACAAAAAACAACCTTTTCGAACCCGGGGCTGTCACTCGGTCTTTTCGGCAGAAACGACCTCTTCCCTGACGATAATCATATCTTTGTTGGCCTCGTAGGTCTTTTTACCAATACCTTTTACTTCCATAACCTCCTCAGGAGATTGAAATTCTCCAATATTCTTGCGGTATTGAACTATGCGTGCTGCGTATTTCATACCGACCCGTTTAAGCGCGCACAATTCCTCTGCATTGGCCGTGTTGATGTTTATCTTTTCCTGATCAGCAAACACAGGCATACCCATCAAAAACAGGACCGTGATGAAAAGGAGCAGAACTCTCTTAATCTCGCTGCTTAACATGATTCTCCCTATGATTTTAGGTTTTTGTGACTGAGTACTCCTGGAAAAACTTTTTCCAAACGTCTGATGGAAAAAGAGGCACTACCATTTCACAAATACTTAAAAAACTCAATTATTTTTGAGACTAGATATGAAACAGCTCATAGAAGGGCATCAGCTCTTGGCTTCAAAAACCGAGAGTACTTTTCACAGGTGAACCTGGCTAGATTTGAGGAGAAACCATATAAGTGGCAAGGAGTGTCGCTTAAATATTTATGGGAAATTCTTTCGAGGATAAAGGGCATCAAAGATCCTGATTTAATCGGATATTGCAAATCTGTTTGAATGGTTGAAGATCTAATTCTTTATCTGAATAGGATGATGAAAACCGTGATAAAAACCGTACTAAATATAAGGTTTCCAATAGTGAATGCGAGGAGATTTTTTATAACCTCCCCCTGCTTGTAGAGGCAGATGCAAAACATTCAATAATTGAGAAGAGATACTATGTACTCGGCCAGACAAATCAAGACAGGTTTCTTTTCATCGTTTTTACGGAAAGAAGTCAGAAGATTAGAGTGATATCAGCCAGGGATATGAATCGAAAAGAAAGGAGTGTTTATGAAAAAGCGAATACCGAAATTTAAGAATGAAGAAGAGGAAAGGGAGTTCTGGACAACTCATGATTCTACAGAATATGTAAACTGGGCAAAAGCAAAGCCAGCTCTGTTCGCCAATCTCAAACAATCGACCAAAACTATATCTCTGAGGCTAACAGAATCGATGCTGGCCAGCTTGAAGCTGATTGCCAATAAGAGAGATGTTCCCTACCAGTCACTCATAAAAATCTACTTGAGCGAAAGAATCGAGGAGGAGATCAGATAGCAATAGTGTCCAGTAATTCAGAAAATCTCAAAACCAACCTTTGCAGAAGCTTGACTTTGTGTCTATTTTTACTAAACCACATCAAACATTTTATTGAACGAAACTCGGACACAGAGGATCTGCTAATCCTTTTTTTCCGTCAACCCCAGTGAACTAAGTAATTCGTCTACCTTTGTCAGGTCTGCTGGTAAAATAACCTCGGTACTTTCTTTGGCCAGTTTTCCAATCTGTGACAGGTATTTCTGGCTGACTAGCAACTTGACGGATTCGATCCCATTCTCAGCGTTTATCTGTTTACCAACCTGTTCAATGGAGATCGCGGTTGCTTCTGCGATTGATTTGATGGCTTGCGCGTTACCTTCCGCTTCATTAACAAGCCTCGCTTTTTCACCTTCAGAGGTATTGATGAGTTCTGTTTTAATCCCTTCTGAACGATTGATTTGACTTTGCTTTTTGCCTTCAGACTCGGCGATCGTCGCCCGTTTTTCCCGTTCCGCTGATACCTGCTTTTCCATTGAAACTCTAACACTGTCTGGCGGTACGATGTTTTGGATTTCATATCGAAACACCTTGATTCCCCAGGCGGTTCCTGCTTCAGATAATACCGCGACAACTTTCGAGCTAATGGAATCCCTTTCCTCAAAGCATTTATCGAGAGTTAGTGTTCCAATAACTGATCGGACGGTTGTCTGTGCCAGTTGGATTGTCGCCATCCGGTAGTCGGTTACACCATAGCTTGCTTTTTCCGGGTCCACCACGGCGATGTACATAACCCCGTCCACCGCGACTTGGACGTTATCCAGAGTAAAGCACTCCTGCGGTGGAATATCGATGGTTTCTTCTTTGAGGTGGTGGATAAAGGATACTTTATCAAAAAATGGCAATAAGGTGTGGAACCCCGGTCCTAACGTTTTGCTATATTTTCCCAGTCGTTCCACAATGAAGGTGATCTTTGTAGGAACAATTCGAATGGATCGGGCAAACTTAAAGATTATAAATATAAAAGCGACTCCCCATATTCCAAAAGTGATTATTGTCAGTATTAAGTCTAGTGGCATAACTCCTCTTTTCTATCAGTATTTAAAAGAAAGCCTGTGATGAAATGGTGCTGCTCAGTCTGTATCGGCTGACCGGTCATTTCTGGTGATTTTTCCGATCCCCTCAAATAGCCCCTTAATATTGGCAAGTTGAGATGGTACTACGGTAATTTTGGACCGAGTGATGACTTTCCCGAATTCTTCGATGAATTGTTCGATCAGTTTTACTTTCAAGGCTTCCTGTCCACCTGGCTTTGATAGCGCGTCTGATATTCGTTTGATGCTGAACGCAGTCGCTTCGGCGAGCGCTGAAATCTCTGACGCTTTTCCTTCCGCCAGATTAATCTGACTCTGTCGTTCACCTTCTGACAAATTAATTTTTTCCTGCCGATCGGCGGTAGATATATTAATTCTTGCTTCTTTTTCTCCGTTTGCCAGCGTGATTTCAGCCCGTTTCTGCCGTTCCGCTTCCATCTGCTTTTCCATCGTTTCTATCATATGGGCGGATGGAGAGATATTTCTGATCTCATAGCGCAATACTTTAATTCCCCATGGATCAGAGGCAATGTCGATTTCCCGGACAATATTCTCATTAATCGCGTCACGTTCGGAAAAAGTATTGTCTAAATCCATTTTCCCGATTTCAGATCGCATAGTCGTCTGCGCCAGATTGATACTGGCCCGGATGTAGTCGCCAATACCGTAACTGGCCTTTTCTGCATCCATTACCTTGAGATAGACGACACCGTCGACATCCACCTGAATATTATCTCTAGTGATACAGGTCTGACTGGGGATGTCGATTACCTGTTCCCGCATGTCGTGCTGGTAAGCCAACCGGTCAAAAAATGGAATCATAAAATGAAATCCAGGCGTCAGGATCTTGTTAAACTTCCCTAGCCGCTCTTTAACTTTGGTTTCGTGAGCGGGAACAACCGTGAATGTTTTTAATACAATGAGTAAAACAGCCAGAATGATTATGGTGAAGTAAAACATAGGCTTCTCCAAGCAGATTATTGGATTTATAGAAAAAACGGTTTTTATCCCTCTGGATCGACCAGAATCTCGTCCAGTAGAGACGGTTCATATGGTTCAACGATCCAGACAAGGTTCACTCTGGCAACGATTTTGGCTTGTTTTCCCGCCGGAATGATCTCCGCGCTGGAAGTGGCCGACCAGGTAGTCCCTCGGAATCGAATTCTTCCGTGGTCATGCTTGACACTGATATCTTCAACAACGTCAACAACGGTCCCAAACGCGTCTACATCCTCATTGATCTCGTTATATTTTGAATCCCCCGGCAGTAATTTTACGGCGAACTCTCGAACCACAAACACACAAAACAGAGAAGTGATAAACCAGGTGGTAAATCCAGGCAGAATTCCTTCCAAAAAGCCAAGTTTATATCCTAAAGCGACGATAAATGCAGAAAGTCCTAAAAAAGCGGCGATTAACCCTGGAAGAAACAGTTCACTGGCGACGAAAACTCCACCGGCGATTATCCAGAGCCACATGATGGTATTAATATCCATTTTGCTTCAAATGATTAAATGTCAAAGCTTCTGAACTGGCTTAATGGTGGTGTAATAATTGAATAAATTCAGACGCGTTTTCCAGCATCGAAAGTGAAATCAGAATTGTATTTTTGGATGAATTTTAATGGAAACACCTGATTAATGCAAACCAATTAAGGAAAGTAACGGACCAATTGTTTTTGTCGTTTGTACGCGGGTGATATGATTAGGAGGTGATAGAAAATTGGTTTTAGGAGTCCAGCGGGTCTGAATTGAAAACTTCAGGATTACAACGAAAACGAGAGCCGTTTGGGGAGGATTAAGCGCTTTTGAGATGATTTTTGAGGGTGTCGTAAGATAGAAATCGTTTTGCCACTAGTTCCCTCCGGATTTGAAATGCAATTGTCCAGTCTTCACGATCACGCTCATGACACGGCGCAGTGAGATGCTAAAGCTGACAGTCTGAGTATAACGTAAAAACCTTCATCTTCAAATGCTAGATTCTCAACAACCTTTGTCTCAGAACACTTTCGATGTCTCTGCGACCGTCGATTATACAATGAACAAATACGTCGCTTTTGCTTATTTCATAGATAATTCGATATGGCTTAAAATATATCTCAAGATACTGTGCCATTGCCAATCGTTCCAGCTCTTTGGGTATGTGTCCTCTATCCGGGTAACTTTCTAGTTTTACACATATTTCTTCAAGATTTTCCAAAAGACGTACAGCTTTTTCAGAAGAATCATAACGTTCAACATATAGCGAGATGTCTTTAAGATCCTTTTCAGCCTCTTCAGAAAATAAAACCCGATATTTTTTCATGGCAACTGATTTTCCAGTTCCTCTCTCACGCTCTTAAATACTTCCCGGAACGTCCTGACCTTTTTTTCCTCAATGCTTTTTCTGCTTTGAGAAATCAGCTTAAGCATGGCCATGCTCTCCATCATTTCTTCATATTCATGAATATCCAATAAGGCCGCTTTGGCTTCACCATTCTGTGTAATGATAAGTGTCTCCTTATCCTCATGCAAATGGTTCAGGATTTCTGATGCATGGGCTTTCAGATAACTGATGGGTCTAACCGATTTACTTAGTTTCATAAGCCTTACCAAATTGAAAGGTGTGAAATTGTTATTTGACCCCAATTTAGTCCATATTTAGTTTCCCTGTCAAATCTATTTCAACTGAATGAAATTTGGTCGAGGATATCTCCTCAAGGTGGTCTTCTCCCCAAAATCTGTCCGAACATCTGGGGGCACTATACTCACTGACAATCAGTCTTGTCGCACTGACACAAAAAGATATGAAGTGATCTTTTTGATGCTATGAGAAATGTATCTCAATATGTACTGTCGGTCAGGTTGCTCTATTTATTTGATTTTTACAATGGAGGGAACTTTCCACGATCCATTCAGGAACTTCTCTTGGGGCTCGTACAAGCGGACAATTGTGTACCATTCAGCACAGTCTTCCGGCAGCGGCAGATAATTATCAGCAACAGGATTGCCTCCCAGATGAATGATGACCGAACCGTCCTGCCCCGCAACAGCCGTCTTATCGCTAACACGGTATTTTTTCAAATCGTTGGGGACCAGTTGTTTGTCACTGTCTTTATAAACAGTAAGACTCCAGAAGGCATTAACCGGGACATCCTTGAATGTGGCCGTATAGGTGTGACAACCTACCAGTTCATCGCCGTTGATGTCGACATTGAAGGTTGGGTACGAGGCGCGCTTGTACGACATGGCCAAATGCGAGACCGTGGTGATCGCGCCTCGTGCCCAGTGATTTTCGGTTACCTCTGCGCGAGGACCGTATAGGCCTTTGGTCGACGTCATTTTTGCCCCCTCTTTCCGAAGCTTATAGACACCATAAGCAAACACGATCTTGTTTAATATGCCTGGCTTTAATCGGTTTATCCGCTCTTTGTATCTGGCGTCTTTGGTATCAAGTTTGGGTGAATGCCTCATAGCCCATTGCGCCATTTCAACCCATTTACTCATAACCGAGATTTTGAGGTTATCTGGATCGATCTTCGGAAGGTCGGGAAAAACGGTGATGTTTGGGACGATATTCAACAACGGTGATACCTTTATATGGTCCTGGATGAGATGGACATTTGGAAGATCAGTGGCATTGAACACTTCGGTGCGAATAAGTACCAGGAGTACGTCAGATTCCGATTCAATGAGTCGAGTACCCTCCGGGATGTCCCCCTGATAACCCTTGACCGCAAACATAAAACGACCCCCCTGCCCATTATTCACAAACTCGGCAATGTTATAGGCACGCATGTCTGTGACCATCATAGATTGATAACGAGTATCTTCCAGGGCCGGTAATTCGAGAAATTGAGGTGAGTGGCTCATGTCAATGGAAATGCCCGAATAGAGTGTATCATTATTTGGGCTAACCACACCGGAAGCGCCCTCATGATCGACCAATTCGCGGTGGTGAACAGGAAGGTTGTTCTTTGCATTCTGAGTCACCTCCGTGTGGCTCATGGCTGCGATATTAGCAACTGATGGAAATGCATATCCCACAGTTTCAACATCTGCGACATGATCGCACCCCCCAAGCAAGCTTATAACAACAAGGACAAAAATCATTGAAACAAAACTAAATTTCATCTGTTAACTCCCTTACGATAATTTTCATTGCTTATTTGACTCATTTGAAAAAGCATAAACCCTGATCGATCTGCGGATGGACTCGAGATGGCGTATATCATCCTGTGTGCGAACCAGGTATCGCAATAAAAAAGTACCGATTGTGGATGGACTTTTAATGATCTGATAACCTTCAGGTGCTTCAAATGGCGGCGTGTCATCGCTATAGAGAATGAACTTTATAGGGTCGCTACTTCCTGTTTTATATCCGACATAGGCAAAACTATCAGTATTGTCATCAACCATCTGGTTAACCCAGTAGTCATTGTAGGGTGGAATTTCCACGGCCAGGGCTGATTTTTCCGTATTAAAAACCAGGTAACTGTATAAAAGATCCGGGGATGGAGAGACAAACGCTTTGAATTTTTCATCCGGAAGGCCCTGATGATAAAAGTTATTATAGCCGTTTGCCTGGATTAAATATTCCTGATTTCTTTTGTTTACCAGATAACCCGGCGCTGCCAGAACACCGGCCCATAAAAGCGCTAATGTTAAAGTCAGCGAAAAGAAAAACAGTCCCAGTTTTTTTTTCATAACGCCCCCACCTTTAAAATTTTAGGCAATTCATAGGTTGAGATATTATTGTATAGATCGGGCAATGGCTCATATATCCTGAGTTTGAGGCTAAAGCCATTTTTATCCGGGGACGGCAGCCAGTTAATCGAACCTGGAGGTCTGGTCGGGCTGACATCAATGATAAACTTACCCTTTTCATTCGCATTAATACTGAAACTGGAAAAGGAAAACCTGTTTTCAGGATTTCCATGAAGAAAATCCTGCTCATTATACAAGGTTATGCTCCACCAATTAGATGGAATATGGACATTTCCAATAATCTGGTAGTGTGTCCCTCCCTTCAGACTAGACGTTAGTTTCTCTTTCGATAGCAATCTTTTGATGATACCCGGCTCACCCGCAAATCCTGTAAGGTAAATCGCCTGCTCTTTACTATTGGCAAAAATCCCAACTTTGGCGATGATGGCTTTCGTTAACGGATCGGCATTGACACTGCCGACCCCCCTGACAGTCGCCCAGCCATTTGGATTGTTAATCAAATTACTAGAAAGCTGGAATACTAAAATAGCACCAAAAACAGTGACTCCTGATGCAATTCCCAACATCGATATTAAAATTGATTTTTTGAAATTCATTTTAAATAAGTTTAATACTGTGACGCTACTAAAGTGATCGAGTTTTTCGATCAGATTATCAGACACTATCCGAATGTTCATTCAGTGGTGCTGATATTGGATAATGTTCCTTACTTTAAAGCTAAAATCGTACGAGAATGGTTGGATAGAAATCCCGAATTGATCTGCTGGTTTTTGCCAACCTATTCTCCAAATCTCAATCTTATTGAAAGGTTTTGGCGCCTGACTAAAGAGCAACTGGTCAATAGTATCTATTACAAACAATACAAAACCTTTCGGTGCAATGTGTTTCGGTTTTTAAACCATATTGACAAATACAAGGACAGGCTAAAATCATTGATGAACGAAAAGTTTCAAATACTCAACAAAAATCGACGTAGGGAAATCACTCAAACCGGAACCAAGATATTTTCTGATAAGGGGTATCATCAAACTCGGATTCAGGACATTACCACTGCATTGGATATATCTACCGGTACATTCTATGCCTATTTTAAAAATAAAAAAGAGTTGTTTGTCGAAGTTGTTAATGAAGTGGTCCGCACTATTTTAGGCGAAGCCGCCGTTGCTATCAAACAGGAGCAAGACTTTATCAGCAGGCTGTTGGTCAGAGGAAGGGTGTTTTACGAAAACTACACCAGATATCAGGAGATACTATCTCTGCTTCGAGCTGAAATGGCCAGTGAGGAAAAATGGGCCTTGAAAAAGGTGACCAAGATATACCAAAAGCTTACACAACCATTAGTCAGGGAGATCCAGCAGGCTATTGATCAGGGAATAATTCGCGAGGTCGATCAGGAACTACTTGCCTATTCCATGACCGGATTGATTGAGATTTTATCGCTACGCACCAAAATGGACGGTAAGTACCACTATGATCACGTGATCAATTTTGTTCAAGACCTTGTGGAAAACGGTATTAACATTAATAATATTTCATGATGCATAGTAATCGAGAATATTACTTTATCTGCAACTATAATATTTATTTTTGATGTGATATTAAGTGGCTTTATTCGTGGTGGCAAGGTCCTGTATAACTTATTTAAGATAAGTAGTTCATGGTGGAGGTGATGAGTAATTTTCCCCCACCTTTTTTACAATATATGAGTTATGGGTTCGTATAATCAGCCAGGGAGAATAGATACAACTGAATTCAAGGGGATTTCCACATGAAGAACTGAAGACTGTTTATAGGATGTTCTTTCTATGAATGCTGAGTTCAAGCCACTTGACTCCTTATCTTCTCCAACTGCACCAAATCCCATTTCAGATCCATCTCTTAGAACAATATCCGGGTTTTGTTCAGATAGTCTTCTTCAATGGTGCCGTTAAGAATAAGCTTAATAAATCAGACTGTCTCAAAGACATCCATTGCAACTGCTTATCTTTGTGTCCATTTTTACCGAACCACATCACCGATCCATTTTCCTGCTACATATCAAGCTGATCTTGTTTCAGGTACTGATTGGCGTACTTACCTACCAACTCTGAATTGATCAGTAACTCAACAATATCTTTATCGAGGTGATTATCTTTAACCATCAGTCCCAGTACCTTGATCGCCTGCGAGAGGGACATTGGTCTTTTATAGGGCCTATCCGGGGCAGAAAGAGCTTCAAAAATATCTGAAACCGCCATGATTCTGGACTGCAAGTTAATCTGCTCTTCTTTAATATGCAGTGGATAGCCACTACCGTTCAGCTTCTCATGGTGTGAGCTGGCAATTTTGGGAACATTGGCTAGTTTATCGGGCCAGGGGAGGCTCTCCAGAATCTTCATGGTCATGCTGGCATGGTTTTCCACAAGAGTTCGCTCTTCTCCTGTTAATGTCCCTTTGCGGATGGACAGATTTTCAACTTCATCATCAGTCAGGTATCTGTGCTTATTTCCTTCGATTTCATACGTCTTTTGGGCAATCAGGTTGAGTCTTTCAAGAGCCTCATCAGACATAAACTCACCACCCATATTTGTTCTTTCAAGAAAAGTCAGATCATCTGCTATTTGTGCGAGTTCTGTCTGACATTGATCTTCAATTTTCTTCAATTGTGTAGGATCGTTATCCTGACTGGATAATTGACTCTTAAGCTGTTGAGCCTGCATCTGGAATGAAAGATAAATGGTCTGCCAGCGGGTCCTGATAAGTTCCATTTTATCAAATACCACTTCCAACTTCCTGGCCTTATCTACGATGTGTTCAGCTGTGGTAATCTTGCCGGTATCGTGCAGCCAGGCTGCAATTCGTAATTCCTCCATCTCATCAGGGCTGAAACAGGTCTCAGCAAAATGTCCTTCTGTCATCAGGTTGATCTTTTCTGCGATCATAATGGTCAATTCAGCCACCCTCTGGATGTGACCCCCGGTATATTTTGATTTTTCTTCAATAGCTGTGGCTATTGCCTTGATAAAGGATTCAAACAGGTCTTTGAGGTTCTTGATCAGGTTTTGCTGAGTCAGCATCACCGCTGCCTGACTGGCCAGCGCTTCTGTTAAATCAATAGCATCAATACTGAATGGGATGGATTGACCCGCAGGATCTTTAGCGTTGACCAGCTGCAAAACCCCGATCATCTGATCTTCATGATCACACATGGGCACGACCAGCATAGATTGGCTACGGTACTTCATCTGGGTATCAAACTTCATCGCGCCTTCAAAATTGAATCCTTCCGCCTCATAGACATCCGCAATATTGACGGCCTTATTATTCAGGGCTACAAACGCTGAAACATGGGACTGATTGGGTTGATCGTCTATATAAAGGGGAATATTTGCCAGTGAGACCTTCTGATCTGAAGTCCCCCCCATATAACTGTTCAAAGTATCATTGTGCATTACATAAAAAGCCAGTTCCTTTCGGTCTTCTGTCAACAGATATAAGGTTCCACCATCAGCCTTGGTAAAACGTCTGGCCTGTCTGAGGATCAATTCAAGGACTACTGAGAGATCATGTTCAGAAGACATGGCTTTACCAATTTCCACCAGATCGCTGATGTTCTGGGCCTGATCTTCGGTAAATGCTTTCAATTCACCAACGATTCTTTCAATGAGCTTGTGAATGGGGGTGTTTTCACTGTATTGCTGATTGTTTTGAAGACTTTGCATACCTTATTCTCTATTTTTACATCGAAGTTTATTCAGGTTATTCATTCGAACAAGAACCTGGTGTATAAGATCCAGTTCTCTATGAATTTTTCATGCCATCTGGTTGAGCTGATACATTTTTATCACAGTGAAGTTAATTGGTCGAGAAAGGTTATTCCGAGAAGTAGAGGAAACTATCTGAATTGGAGGATAATCAATAGAACAGAATTGCAAACTGCTAGTTAAGATGTTCTTGTCGAGAATGCTGCCAGAAAACGCCATCACCCAACCGAAGATACAATTTATCAGATGATGAAGATGTTCGAGGATGATCTTGACTGAAAAGGATAAGGTGGCAGTCAGGGTTTAGTTGAGCAGTCGTTTTTAGTCTGCTCAATCCCCGCATTAATCAGCATCTGCAACTTTGTGGTTTTGAGGTTTACCAATTATTTCTTATCCACCAAACTTCTCAATTCCCTACCGGCACGAAACACCGGCAACTTCTTGGGTTGAACCTCAACACGTTCTCCGGTCTTGGGATTTCTTCCGGTGTAACCTTCATACTCCCTTACATGAAACGAACCGAATCCCCGGATCTCAACTCGATCACCGCCTTGCAAAGCCTCTTTCACAGAACCGAAGAACAGATTTATAGTCTCCCTGGCTATCTCTGTTTTGACCTTGTTACTGGTTCCGTCTTCGGTAAAGGTGTCCATCTCTTCCACAAGTTTGTCTATTAACACTGATTTCTTTAGTTTCATAGGGGTTCCTAGTCAATGCAGCTTTGTTTTTTCATGGGCTTTTTTATCAAAAGGTTAGGTGCTTGAACTATCGGAACTAGGGGTGGTTTGTCAACGGGAAGTATGGTATCGACCAATCCTTTCCTTTCTGATAAGTGTCCAGGCAACGAAACAATAATTATTATTGTACTATTTTAGAAATCCATAAGGATTAAAACGATGTCTCTCTCCAGGCTAAGGGAAAAGAGAAAGTGAAGGTGAAGAGAATCCAGAGGTAGCTTATGGTTTATGATGTGGTGATGACTTAACCAGAAAAGGAGAAAATTATGGATCTAAAAGGGAAAGCAGCCGTTATAACTGGAGGAGGAACCGGAGTTGGGCAGGCAACAGGGATTGAACTAGCGAAAAGAGGATGTTCTGTACTAGTCAACTATAGTCGTTCAAAGACGGAAGCGGAAGAAACAGCAAAAAGTATCGCAGGGTATGGAGTTAAAGCACTAACCTTCAAGGCTGATGTTTCAGTAGATAGTGAATGCCGAGCAATGATTGGAACAGCAAAGGAAGAATTCGGACGACTGGATATTCTGGTAAATAATGCTGGAACCACTCGAAGCGTTGCTCATCAGGATTTAGAAGGAGTGACTGATGAAGATTGGGAAAGAACCTTAATGGTGAATTTGAAAGGCCCATTTTTATGTACTCGGGCAGCAAAAGACTTACTAATGGATTCAGGAGATGGGATGATCATTAATGTTGCAAGTATTGCGGGTGTGAAGGCTGTTGGATCATCGATCCCCTATTGTGCATCGAAGGCTGGCCTGATTAATATGACTACTGCATTGGCAAGTAAAGTGGACCCCAACGTCAAGACAATATCTGAAATAAATAAGGTGGTTTCAATCTCATCCGATATTCATCGAAGCTTTCATGGATGAAACGCCTTTTTATGCTTTGCTCCTCTTGAATCGGCGTTA
>Ga0307988_1001344_pt1 | contig 14025 bp, 15 predicted proteins | sample EllFjometagen183_FD_203166 | JGI IMG/M metagenome (GOLD analysis project Ga0307988, IMG submission 203166) | Marine microbial communities from Ellis Fjord, Antarctic Ocean - #183 | ecosystem: Environmental > Aquatic > Marine > Unclassified | place: Southern Ocean | collected 2014-10-08 | reverse complement strand
GATATCTTTCGCATCGCCCATGAGCGATACAGATCAGAATTCCCTAGAAAAGGTGATGAGGAAAAAGATCTTCGAAAACCACGTACACTCCAGTACAAAGTGAATATATTCTGAGTACTTTTTTTGGTCAACAAGTTTGTATTGCGAAGGTGAGAAAGATATTAGAGAGTAGTACTTTGTGCTTTTGGGGAATTTGCAATAAAGCTTATTTTTGCTTACTGTTTAAGAACATTAATTTTCTTAATAAAATGATTGAGTTATTTCTTCCGTTTTTGGTGCCACTTGTATGGTTTTTTGTAGTTAATCCGCTTCTATTTAAGTACTCAGCTAAGTGGTTTAAAATTTCATCTGATATTACTTGGTGGGCAGCATTTAAGAGCTTGTTCGTAGCAGGGTTTATAGCAGGGTTTATTGGCGCATTTACCTCAAACGCACTCATCTCATTAGTAGTTCCTTTGGTGATTTATTTTCTTGTGATTAGAAAAGAATTAAAAAAATATAATCCTAAAATGAAAAAGGTATGGGGCGTATTTATATTAATTGTGCTATCAATGTTATTGCTGTCACCCCTGCAGGACGTAACATTAAGATTATTTTCTCCAGGATATACAGAGATGAAAAATGCAGCAGAAGAATTAGAATCATCGATGAAACAAATAATTAAAGAAAAAAAAACAGTGATATCCGAGACAGAGGAGGAAAAATAAATGAATTAAAATTACAGAAAAAGAAAAAGGTTTCAATTATGGAGCCTTTTTTCGAGAGAGAGGCAGGAATAGTGTGCCGACGCTTGAAAAGAATAGCAGTTTAAGTACACTCCTCGCGATGAACTTGAAAATTGGCATTGTTGGGCTACCAAATGTAGGGAAATCCACGCTTTTTAACGCCCTTACGGGAGCTAAGAATGCAGCGGCGGAGAACTTCCCCTTTTGTACTATAGATCCCAACGTGGGGATCGTAGCGGTGCCAGATGACCGACTAGAGAAGTTGGCAGAAATCGTTTCTCCAGAAAAAATTCAGCATTCAGCCGTAGAGTTCGTAGATATTGCGGGACTTGTCGCCGGAGCCTCTCAAGGAGAAGGATTGGGAAATAAGTTTCTTTCTCATATTCGAGAATGTCAGGCAATTGTTCACGTTTTACGAGATTTTGATGATGACAATGTTCATCATGTTTCTGCCCGAGTAAATCCAGCAGAAGATTTTGAGGTGATTTTGACAGAGCTTATTTTAGCCGACTTGGAGTCAGTGCTACGACAGATTGATCGTACACAAAAAAAAGCACGATCAGGGGACAAGGAAGCAAAAGCGGAGTTAGTTATTCTTGAGCAAGTGAAACCATTGCTAGAGGCAGGGAGTTTAGGAAGTGCTATTGAATCAGAGTTAGAAGAGGAAGAAATGGTGGTCTTGAAGGGGCTTCATTTGTTAACAACAAAAAAATTCTTAATTGTCGCCAACACGTCCGAGCAGAATTTTGCTAACTGGGACGAGGCTGCATTTCGTACGAAATTGAGTGATAAATTTTCAAATGTTCCGGTTGTTCCGATTTGTGCTCAGACAGAAGCAGAATTGGGAGACTTGGAGCCAAGTGAGAGAAAGATGTTTCTCGAAGAACTTGGAGCAGAGAAATCAGGGCTTGAGGCATTGATTCAAAAAAGTTTTGAACTATTAGGACTGCAGAGTTATTTCACTGCAGGGGTACAGGAAGTGAGAGCCTGGACCATTCGAAAAGGATCAACGGCGCCACAAGCGGCAGGAGAGATCCATACAGACTTTGAAAAAGGGTTTATAAAGGCGGATGTAATAGCGTATAACGATTATATTGCGAACAATGGTGAATCAGGAGCCAAAGAATCTGGAAAGATGCGAATGGAAGGGAAGGCATACATTGTCCAAGATGGCGACGTGATGCATTTCAAGTTTAATGTATAAGGGTTGACTTTTTACTTAAAAGTGTTATTCATTATGTAAATGAAAGATCCTATAGAAAGTTCAGAGGAACAATATTTCGAGGAAGAATCCCTTCCCGATCAGTTAATGGAGTTTTCAGAGGCTCTAGAGAAAGGGGGGTCTATTGAAATAAATGAAACTGCTATTGGGAAATATCATGAATGGATGGGTTTAATTGTTGATCGAGAGAAGGCATATGGAAAAGTTTGGGAACATTTAGAGAAACAAAACAAACACCTTCTTACACCTCTTCAGATTAATAATCATGGGAAAGAGCATGGTAATCGTGTGGCAGGGCTTACAGGATTATTATATCTTTCTATTCGCGGTCCTCAAAAGCTAAAAAAAATTCAAAATAAACAGGCTGAACAAGAGAGAGGGCGAGCATCTCATCGTCTTATACGATCATTAATTGCCGTAGCAGAACCTGCAGGACAAATGCATGATGTCGGATATTCAATGTCGTTAAAAGGTAAAGGAATTGCTGAGATTCGTCGAGTGCTTTCTTCGGGGAGACAGAGAGAGGAGCTTCCCGCCCATGCGGAATATGGTGCTAGTCTAGTAAATCATGGTCTTGAGAAAATATATAAACAAGAAGAAAGGGATTATAGAGAATTTTTCCAAGAGAAGTATGCCAATGTTTTGTTGTGGAAAGATGGTCGATATCACAATTCTCTTAACCAGTGTGTTCGAGCAGTTCGACAGCATACAAGTCAGCAGATTAAAGCTCCCATTACAGCACAGCAAACATCGGGAGACCTACCTCTTTTAGTTTTTTGTGCCGACAAACTTGATTTTATAAATAGAGTTCCTGAGGCCATAGATCATTCTAAACTTTTTGAAAAAGGTCCACAGGTTCATCAGCGATTGAATTTGGCTATTACGGGGCAATCAATTCAGGTATCGGGGGAAGAAAGGCATGTAAATCTGACGCTTAACGTTGATCCAAATATTCCAGAGTTTTTAGCGCTGGGGAAAGGTACTGATACTCATTATAGTAATGAAGAATTCGAAAAAGAGTTTTGGGAAACGTATGGTGGAAGTTTTGAAGAAATTGAAACAATTTTCAAGGTCCTTTTCACAAAAGATATTGTCTTTGATGAGTACGATTTGAATCATAGTACATTTTCTGTGAATCTTCGATTTCCAGGAGCACGAGAATGCGGAAAGATTTTTATTGGACGACGTGATGAACACAAAACAGAAGTCGCCGCAGAAGAAGTGTCAGCAAAATTTTTAGAGAGAATGAATTTGTAAAAGGGCAGCTGGGGGGTACAGATTAGTAGCGTGAATATCGAGCCTTACTCCAGTGAGATGTTTTTTCGTGAGAAGAAAAGCCGTTGTCTGAATAAGCAGAATAAGGACCTTCTGTAGTAATCCATTTAGGAAGACCTAAGGATTCCTTTTGTCTTTGAGAAAGGATTCCCCATGCTTTTTTCCAGGAAATATCTTCTGAATCTCCAAAATACCACCCCAGAAGAATAGATAAATCTTCCATTGTACATTCTCCTTTTTCTTCCCAGGAAATAATTGTTTTTAAAAAGAGTGTTTCACTTCGTTTTTCTGAAATTTTATTGAGAAGACATTCGTGATAAAGATTGTGAGTCTCCTCCACAAGAAATTCACTAGAAAGGGTTCCTTCCAATTTGCTTAGGTATTGTATGGGAAAGGAGTCAACGTTTTCACTTAAAGATTCATTCATTGTGTATATGTTAACAAAATAGGACAATGATCACTTCCCATTTGATCGGTTAAATATTGAATATCTGTCACTTGAGACAGATATTTTTCATCCACAAAAAAATAATCAATGCGCCATCCCACATTCGTTGCTCGTGAGCGAGTAATAACATGCCACCACGAATAGACATCACGGACTTCGGGATTTCGCTCTCTCCAAACATCCTTCCATCCATCTTCAATCCATTTTGTGAGCCATGTGCGCTCTTCGGGATGAAATCCAATTTTCCCTTCATTATTCTTTGGGCGAGCAAGATCAATTTCCTCGTGTGCGCAGTTCACATCTCCTGTAAAAATTACAGTTTTCCCCTCTGCTCGAAGTTGATTTACGAATGCGAGAAATTTTTCATAAAATTCCAACTTTCCTTTCCAGGCTTCGGGGGATTTCCCACCATTGGGAAAATAGACACCGAGTATTTCTTTGTCATCAAAACTTACACGAGAAATACGACCTTCTGTGTCTTCAAAGTTGGGCATTCCTATTGAGAATATTCGATTAGATTCTGAATCAAGTTCAGAATGACAAAGTGTTTTCTTTATCCAAATGGCAGTACCAGCGTATCCGGGTTTCTCTGCAGAATTGTAAAATTGCTCGTATTTTTCATATTTCTCCACCAGATGTGTCATCTGCTCAGGTTTCGCTTTTATTTCTTGAATGAGGAAAATATCTGGAGTATATGTGTTCAAAAATGTCTCCAAGTTCCCCTTTTTTTCCAGGGCACGAATTCCATTTACATTCCACGAGATGAGTTTCATTTTTTCGCAATTAATACATAATTTTTTTCACGGAAGAGGGTACATGATTTCACAGTAAACCCAGCTTTTTTTGCCAGACGTTTCAGCTCGCTCACGGAAGTCTTGCGATAGATGCGTGGATGTTTCTCTTTTCCAAACGGAATATTCCAATTTTTCTTCCCGAAATTCTTCCAAAAATGTTTCTTTGGCAATTTCCATGTAGTGAGAAAGAGTATTCCTCCGGGTCTCATTGTGCGAAATACTTCAGAAAAAAATCGTTGTTGTTCTTTTTTATTTAATAAATGATGGAAGCTCGCAATGGCAGCAATAACATCAAATTGATCCGCGCCAAAAGGAAGCTTTTGTCCGAAATTTCCTCGAAAAAAATGATCACGGGAATTGTTTTCTCTCGCGATTTTTAGCAACTCTTCACTGGCATCAAGACCAAAATAGTCTCCTTCCTTGGTTCCACACTCGGTTAAAAATGTTCGCAATCGACCATTCCCACAGCCGAGATCAAGAACCCGTTCTCCTTTATGAATAAATGGACGAAGAATCTCAAACTCGGGCCAACCAGCCTGTCTTGCTTGAGAGAAGTTTTTTGCAAATGCGTCGTATTCAGACATCATTCGCAGTGTGCCCTGTGGCGCGAATTTCGTCAAAAATTTCATGGAGTTCCTCCATTGTTTGTACCCGAATCAATCGATCTCGAAACCGTGCAGCTCCCTCTACTCCACGTACAAATTGAGCCAAATGTTTTCGTAATTCCATGAGAGCGAACTTCTCTCCCTTTTGTGACACGGCGAGAGCCGCTTGTTTTTCAAAAAAAGTAAGTCGCATACTTAATTCAGGGATAGCGGGAATTTCTCTTCCTTCAAATGCGGCTTGGCATTGGGAAAAGATCCAGGGATTCTTTACTGCTGCGCGGCCAATCATTATCCCATCTAAGTTTTTTAATCGTTCTACTGCCATCTCCGCAGAAGTAATATCACCATTTCCAAGCACGGGGATAGAGAGAGATTCTTTTACCGTATAAATAGGATCCCAGTTAGCATTTCCAGAAAATTTTTGCTGCGTAGTTCGTCCATGTACCGCCAACATTTGAATTCCTGCGTTTTGGAAATCAACACAGGTTTGTTGAAACATTTCATCATCAAAGAACCCGAGTCGCATTTTTACTGTAACCGGCAAGTTGGTTGACTTTACGAGTTGCTCAATCATCTTGGCGCTGGCACACGGATCTCGCAGGAGTGCGGAACCGTTTCCAGAATTTATAACCTTGGGGCTCGGACATCCAAAATTCAAGTCGATAAAATCAGCCTTCAATTCTTCTACCACAGCACTTGCGGTGACAAAATCTTCGGGATCAGAGCCAAACAGCTGAACTCCAAAGGGCCGTTCCATCGGCGAAAAAAATGCCATACGTCGTGTTTTGGGATCACCAAATCGAAAGGCTTTTGCTGATAATAATTCAGAAATAAGAAGCGTGCTGGGCTCAATTTCTTTCACCAATGTACGAAAAGGACTTTCTGTATACCCTGCCATTGGAGCAAGGGCGAGGATGGGACGTTTTAAGGTTTCAAAAAGAGAAGGCATCGTGCGAGTTGTACCTGAATTATAAATCAAATTCAACCTGGTCTCCAATATCCCCTTGGAATTCTCCAGCATTTATTTCCAATATCCAACGAGCAGGAGATTTTGATTGAATTATTTCACAGGGTTCAGCTTTACAAGGGGTTGCCGTTATTACATCAAGCACTTTTTTATCACTTCCGATCCAGATAATATCAAGGGGGATAAGTGTATTCTTCATCCAAAATCCAGAGTTTTTTTCTTCTTGTAAATCAAAGAGCATCCCAGTGTTTTTTGCTAAGGTTTCTCGAAACATAAGTCCTTTTTTTCTTTGAGATTCAGTTACAGCCACCTCACATACAAACGACTGTTCACCAACTTTTACTTCTGTTTTTGTCAGGGGGACACCTCCACAAGCAGTGAATAGAAAGAGGGAGAAAATGCCAATAAATAAGGATTTCACATAATAATTGTATCACTGTTTTCTCGGTCAACAACTTGACACTGTTTTGTAACGAAGTTATAAGAACGTGGATTTTTTGAAAGGAAATAATGAAACGGGTTTTCTGGGGATTAGTAAAGATGGCAATAATCGTACTATTACTTGTGTGGGTAGCTCGATGGATTTTTCCTGTTTCAAGTCAAGATGAAGATGTTTCAAAAACAGTAAAAGAATCGTTGCAGATAGAAGAGACTTCTCCAGAAGAAGTATTATCGGTTAAAAAAAACACGGCACCAAAGACGCTGCAACAAAAACAATATGCGTTATATTCTGAAAAAGCAGGAATGCCAGAAGGATTTACTGCAGAAGTAACATTCAGCGGAACCGAGGCGATTTCTACACAACTTGCACGTGTTTTTGATGAGCCATTGGGCGAGTGGGGGAACATTGCTGTTCACTCAAAAACCTTTTGGGTACTGGCAGAACTTACTTTGCAAGACATAAATGTTGATTCGGCACAATCATTAAATGGAGCCGTGCTTACGGTCAACAAAGGAAGCGTATCGATCGATCTTTCAGAAGTATCAATCGTGTCTTTTACTGCTCCGACTTTTAGTTCCGGAAGCTCTTTTGTCAGTGTCCCGCTTGATACCGGAGAGATTGAGAGCCCACTTCCATCCAAAAAAACGCTGCGTCGAATGTCGGGAAGAAGTTGGCAACAGGTGCTTGAGGCGGGGACCCGTTGAGGAATGCTTGAGAAAGGGAAGATTTGAGACAAGGCGTGTCCAAATTTTTAAGGTGAGATTTGGAGCAACTAAATCCTTCTTTGGTGAAGGGAATAAGAGAGCTTCCAGTAAGGATCTTATAAAAGGTTCAGAGCTCTCCCATCGAGAAAGAGAGACTAGGTTTGCACCCGCGACTTCTATTAAAAGTTCACAGGCAACCCACGAATGAGTATTACTTTGAAAGTGTTTTTTTTCTGCTACCGCTAAAAACTTTTTCCAAACAGAGTGCATTAAACCAGTCAATTCGGGGAATTGGGATTTATGAAAAGATGATATTTTTTTTTGCGCTATCATGTCACAAAAAACATCCATTTGGGGCCCTTGAAAAGAGCGAGAACGTCTGCCAAAGTGAAACTTTTGACTCAGCAAAAGCCCCTCAAGCGTTTTAAACTCTTTTAAAAGTTCTTCTTCATTATTTTTTCCCAAAGAGAGGGCTTTCCCCGCTCGAAAATTACGAGAACCATCTGCATGTGGAAAAATATCCAAACACAATAAAAGATCTCCTAATCCTGATATTCCAAGAAATTCTGCACGATCTTCTTCTCCTGGAGCAGCAATATTCACTGATTCAAATCCAGCATGAATTGCCAAAAGAATCGCTTCTACTTTTTCTTCGGGAGAAGAGAGACTGCTCCATACTTTTCCGAGCTCAAAAACTAAGAAGTTTTTTAACATTCCTCCTCGTTGTACAATTTCAATTGATTCGGAAGCCTCTACGTCAAGGAGGTTGCTCGAAAGTGTTTGTGCGAGGAATTCGGCAGTTTGTAATGAATTTCCAGCGATCTTGGTTGCGGTTGGAGTATGACCTATCTGGTCAGCCAAATTGGGCCCAGAGAGCGAAAAAACGCGCCACTTATCAGCAGGAGAAATATGTTTTTGGAAGATTTTTAGCGCTTTTCGTCCCTTTGATGTCACAACAATAGAGGCACGTGGAAATGATTCAATGTAATCAAGAATAGCGAGTTTGTCTCCATTTTTGGCAGTAGAAGGAATAGCTAATACTAAGATTTCAGGATCGTTTTTTGGGCGATCTTCGGGGAGTTTCCATATATCAATACCAGAAATGGTTTTCCCAATAAGAGGAGTCCATGCTGTTTTTAGGGCACATCCAAACCATCCAGTTCCGATGATTCCTATTTTTGGGAGAGACATGTTTATTTTTTCGCAAAGGGAAATGCTTGTGAGATGACGGTTTTCCCCCACGCACTGTTTTCCGCAGGATCAATTATGACAATGTTTTCAATGTTCGCAAATTGAGAAGCCGAACGAGAAAGTCTCGCGGCTATTGTTGGCACAACCCATACATCCCAAAAGGTTTCTCCAATACCATCTCGCTTCCATTGAGCTTTCAGGAAATTGAGAAGAGGTTGTGGCGGAGCAAAAGGGAATTTCTGCACCACGAATGTTTTGAACGGGAAATTTTCAACGGCAGGCGTTTGTAGTTTCTGTAATAGGAGAACAAGTTGCTCTTGTTTTGCGATATTTCCTATAAGTTTTCCGTCTCCTCCGGCAAGTTTTTCTCCGAGAACAGGACAGTTCTTTGGTGGAGATTCTTGAAGAGTTGCTCCAACGTGTTTTAACGAAGCAAGAGAAGAAAAAGATGAGGCCAGCCAGTGGTCTTTATTACATTTTTCTTCTGCAAGTTCAGTTATTTTAGAAGAGCAAAAGGCATTAAAATCAGGAGACTTGCTGCTCACTAGATTCTTTGGAATAACAAGAGAAGTTTGTTTTTCTAGTTCTGGAATTTGTGCAAAATATCCATCTTGTCGTCCGAGGAAAACGCGGCAAAAGGCATTTGATTCTCCTCCATTATGACGAAGGAAAATTACCGCATCCTGTTTATTAAATTTTGCCTGAATTTCTCGCCAATCGGCAGGTTTCCATGTCCCAAAGACAAGATTTCCATTGTTCGGAAAATAATTTACCCAACGCACGACTCCTTCTTCAGGAGATTCTAGCCATTGAGCCAATTCTTCTAATTCTGGAGAAATTTCACGTGCAGCAGTAGCAAAGTCAACATAACGATTTCCAGAAGGAAGAAGTTCTCGTTCAGGAAACGTAGAAATTTTTCGACTGAGAAGTGTTTCTAGTTCATCACGAACAAAGCGCGTAACAAAGAAATGAGCGGCATTACTTGTTTCTTCACCGTCGAGCCATTTCATAAGAGAAATAGATTTGCTCGGTGCAAATAATAAGTTTTCAGCAAATACTTCTGATTCAAAAACAAAGAGTTTCCTCGTTTTGACCACATCTAGATCACAGAGTTCTGTCCACGCAAGAGGCGTACAGGATAATATTTTTTCATCACGCTTTTCTTTCAGGATTTCTTGAAACTCAGGAGTATCGACTGACGTAAGATTTACTTCCTTCCACCATTCTCGTTGATGAAGATAGAGATCAAAAAATGTTACACCACGATGCCCAAGCCAATTTCGAACAGCACATTGGAGCCAAAACGTAGTCTCGGTATCCGATAAATTTTTTCGTGATTTTTCAAATTCAAGATGACGCTTTGCATCAAAAATAACACTCGGAGTAGGAAGTTGTTTGATATCAGGAAAAAAGCTTAATGTGGGTGCAATAATGAGTGTTTTTTCATCAGAATTTTGTCCGAGTTTTGTAATCCATCGAGCTGTTTCTCCCGTATTTCCCGAACGAATAAAAGTAGTATGTTCGCCTTTAATTTTTTCAGAAATTTCAGGATCAATTTCAGGAAGAGGTTTATTATGAGTGGAAGTTTCTGTTTTTTTATAAAATGTTCCAGCATCAGAGGACCCACACAATGCCTGGAATAGCTCTCCTGCTGCCCAATCGTTTTTGGAAAAGAACTCCTCAAAGTTAGGAATAGCTTCACGAGGAAGAGATTTTATTTTTTCTAACAAAATTGGCCACAGCTGGATACATGCCTCCACGTCTGACATAGCACGGTGAGCATTTTCATGAGAAAGATTATATTTGTACGTGATAGCTTCAAGAGAAAAGCTGTCTTCCTCCGGCAACAAAATGCGAGAGAGCTCATGAGTATCAATACGTTTATTATTTTCAAGAGATACTCCATTTGATCTCAAAAAGTTGATATCAAAATCAATATTGTGTCCAATAATCGTTGCGTCTCCTATTTTGTCAGCTACTTCAGCAAGTACGTCTTCTAGATTTTTCCCATTATCTTGTACTTCTTTTTCAGTAATCCCCGTAAGTTGTGTAACAAAGGGTATGAGAGGTGTTTTAGTAGGAATAATTAACTCATCAAAACGATTGAGTTCCTTAAGATTTTCATCAGTAGTAATGAACGAAATTTCTAAAATAGAATCTTTATCATGTTCAAGTCCTGTGGTTTCGAGATCCAAAAAGCAATAATTCATTGGTTGGAGTTTAATTGAGGGAAGGTAAATCTTCAAACCGGAAAAAGACAATGTTTTGAGCGCTCTTTTTACAATAAAAAGGAAAGTTGCTTTTATTCCTTCTTTTTGGCACAGTGCGAGCGATGAAAACCTCAGAGAGAAGTCGTCGATTGGCAGGAGTTATGGCACAGGAGTTACCTCCTTTGCTACAGAAATTTCTTACGCCAAATCAGGTAGGATTTCTTACCGTGACAGATGTAGAGGTTTCAGGTGATTGTGGAGTGGCTGAAGTTTGGCTTGATGCGCTTTCAGCACCAGCTGACTGGATTAATGCCGTGAATAAAGTGAAACCAAAAATAACACATGAGCTTTTGACTCGCGTGAAATTGCGTCGTCCCATTATATTGCGGTTTCGTCACGATAAAGGGAGTGAGCACGCAAAAAGTTTACAAGGAAAATTATGATGAAGCTTTTAATTGCCACAACAAACGAAGGAAAGAAGAAGGAGTTGCTTGAGGCGCTCGAGGAACACGCATTATCTGAAATAGAGTTTGTGTCTTTGTGTGACAGAGAGGTGACGGGAGAACCAGAAGAAAATGCAGAAACGTTTGAGGAAAACGCGTTGATTAAGGCGCAGTTTTTTGCAGAACAAACAGGAATTCCCGCACTTGGAGAAGATTCCGGGTTGATTTTATCAGCTTTCCCTGAAAAATTTGGAGTTCGAACTCGTCGAGAGATTGACGCTAGAACAGATGAAGAATGGTTGGAAAAATTTCTTGAAATTCTAAAACCAGCCTCCGATCGTCGTGCAACATTTTATTCGGCAACAGCATTTTTTGATCCTCATACAAAAGAATCGGCAACATTTCTAGGAAGTACCACGGGTACAATTTTAACTGAGCCACAGGCGGAATTAGAACCAGGGATTCCTGTTTCAGCAATATTCCTAGCTGATGGAGAAACGAAACTCGTTTATTCCGCGCTATCACGAGAAGAAAAAAACAAAATTTCACATAGAGGGAAATCTGTGAAACAATTGGGAGCGTTTCTACTTACAAAACAAGAACAGTAAGATGTTGAAATTTCATTTAGTCAAAAATTTCAGAAAAAGCGCTAGTTGGCGTGAAAAACTATTCGGACATTTTTTGTTGATTGCAGGAGATATACGGGTTATTCCACGAAAAAACTTACTCGCAAGACGTGAATATTCTGCTATCGCAGGGAAACTTCAGTCGGGAGATCTTGTTTTTGCGGGTTCTAAAAGAGAAATTTCGCGTTTTTTCTTGCGAGGGGATCTTTCTCACGCATTAATTTATTTAGGAAAAAAGAAATTCATTCATGCTGCCGCAAAACATGGAGTCGCAGAAATCTCATTAAAAGAATTATTTGGGAAATATGATTTTTTGGCAGCACATAGACACTCCAGGCTTACCACAGAAAAAAAACAACGCTTAATAGAATTCTTACGGAAATCACAAGGGAAGGCGTACGATTTTCGATTTTTAGAAGCAAACGAACAGGAGTTTTATTGTACAAAATTAGCAGAATTGGCCTATCGAGCAGGAGGAATTGATATTAGACATAAGGTAGAAGAGTGCATTCTGCCATACGTTTCTACGCCTCATCCTGAAGATTTGTTACTTCATGAGTTTGACGAAGTATTTATTTCACAAAGTTTGCAAAAATTACGAACAACAAGAGCAAAAGGATGGCCAATGCGAATTGCTGCGGCTGTGGCACAGTTTTTTGTGGCGTGGGGAAATATTTAGCCACAGAAGGGAAACAGATTGGAGCTAGGGAAATAAACAGGTGTTTTTAGTTTTCAAAAATACTCTGGCCGAGTACACTAAAAAAGATGAAAAAATATAAACGAATTCTGTTGAAACTTTCTGGAGAAGCATTGCTCGGGAAAAAAAGTTTTGGTATTGATTATTCAGTGCTGGATGAAATCTGTGACTCCATAGCGGGAGTTCATGAACTGGGAGTAGAGATTGTTATCGTTATTGGAGCAGGAAATATTTGGAGAGGAGCTTCGAGTGACGCTTCAGGAATTGATAGGGTTCCTTCAGACTACATTGGTATGCTCGGGACAGTAATGAATTCGGTTGCTTTACAGGCAAATTTAGAAAAAAAACACGGGATTGTGACGAGGGTTTGTTCAGCGATTGATATTCCCTCGGTAGCAGAACCATATGTTTCTCGTCGAGTAATTCGTCATCTAGAAAAGAATCGTATTGTTATTTGTGCAGCAGGAACAGGAAATCCTTATTTTACTACAGACTCAGCAGCAGCATTGCGTTCATTGGAGTTAAATTGTGATGTGCTCATGAAAGCAACGAATGTAGATGGAGTTTATTCAGCAGATCCACAAAAAGATCCAAAGGCAAAAAGATATGATGAAGTAACGTATACGCAGGTTTTGGAACAAGATTTAAAGATAATGGACGCAACAGCAATTGCTCAATGTCGAGACAACAATATGCCACTTCTTATTTTTGAGCTTCTCGCAAAAGGAGTCATGAAAAAAGCGGTACTCGGAGAAAAGGTGGGAACAACGGTACGGAAATAAACCTTGCCCTCTTAATCAAAAATCACATAATTAAATGCCTGAAGAATCGTTTGTTCAGGGATATTTGAGACACTTAAGTTCTTGGTAAAATCTCCAGCAGTAACCGACGTAGATACGGAATAGTGAGGAAGGGGAAGTGCTTCATCTTCAGTGATTTGAAAAGGAATCCCCTCTACTTTATTTCCAGCAACATCCTCAAATTTAAGAGCGGGGGTGATTATAAGTTGAAAATTTTCGGCAGTTTCAAGGTTAATGAAATCATCTACAGTTTCTGTTGTGGCTGAAGCAGTACGAGGAACGAGTTTCCCCAAGAAGCCAGAGTTATAATCGAAGCTTCGAATAAGGCCATTGTCACAAAAAAATGAAGAAGAAGAAGTGGTACAAAGATCTTCAGGATTATCGGCATGTGGAGTAAGAGATTGGACTCCGCTTGTTGTTGTTCTTTTGGTAAGAAGCCAACTCAGTAAAACCTCGGGGTCAGTTGTACCAAACGTAGACGCACTGGAAGTTCCAGTAAATTCTATATGGAAACCAGGAGCAAGGTTAGTTTGATGAGCAGAAGGATTATCGGTTACTTCATCAGAATTATCCCAGAACCATCGTAGTTGGAGCGGGGTATTTTCATATATCATTCCAGCATAAGTTACACCATCAGCACGGCCGTTGATTGTCCAACGAGAGTCGAGTGTTGTGACAGAATGAGTAATAATTTGTGAATTGGGAACATTATCAATAGCTGCAAATCTAACTCCTTGTCCTCGTGCATTATGGTGAAAAAATCCAGCTTCGAGTCCCGACTCAATAGCAAAAAATACTTGTGTCGAGCGTTCAAGGTCTTGAGATTGTTCTACAGAACGAATTATAATAGTTACCATCGAAACTACGATCCCCAGC
>Ga0307988_1001343_pt1 | contig 14027 bp, 10 predicted proteins | sample EllFjometagen183_FD_203166 | JGI IMG/M metagenome (GOLD analysis project Ga0307988, IMG submission 203166) | Marine microbial communities from Ellis Fjord, Antarctic Ocean - #183 | ecosystem: Environmental > Aquatic > Marine > Unclassified | place: Southern Ocean | collected 2014-10-08 | reverse complement strand
TGTGACTACACGCGGAGATGTTCATTATGTAGTGACCGAATACGGCATAGCGTACCTGCACGGCAAAACAATCCGGCAGAGGGCTCTCGCACTCATCAACATCGCCCACCCCACATTCAGGCCATGGCTCCTTGAAGAAGCGAAAAAGCTCAATTATCTCTATCAGGATCAAACACTTCCACCAGAGGGTGGCAGCCTTTATCCAGATGATTACCACTGGAATTACCAGCTTAATGATGGGCCTGAGCTCAATTTCCGGGTAGTCAAACCTGTGGATGAGGATAAGTTGCGCGACCTGTTCTATAATCTACGCGAGGAAGATATTTATTACCGCTTCATGTGCGCGCTGAAAACACTACCCCACAGCAAGGCTCAATCACTGGTCGTACTCGATTATGAAGAGAAATTTGCTATCGCGGGTTATGTCGGTGATGAAACGGATGAATCATTCGTCGGTGTTGCACGCTGGCTTCTTGACCGCCCGACAAACATGGCAGAAGTTGCCTTCACTGTCCACCCGGATTGGCAGAAAAAAGGCCTCGGCGTATTCATGATGAAAAAGCTGGTCGAAGTTGCGAAAGAAAAAGGCATCAGTGGGTTTACAGCAGAGGTACTGGCAACTAACAAGAAAATGCTCAATGTTTTCTACAAGAGCGGATTCAGTGTACACAGCCAGCTTGACGAGGGCGTCTATTATCTCGAATTCCGTTTTAATGAGAAAAGCGTTTAGTGTATTAGTTGGGTTTTGCAGGTGATTTAGAGCTGTGGTCAAGTAGCTAAACAATGATGGTGTCTATCGAAGACGAATAACAGAAGTTTTGATTTCATACCAATAGCGTTCCGGGCGACCGCAAGGGTCGCCACTACAATAATACACCCCGAGTTGCACACGATTGATAGAAACGTCCTACCTGTCCCATGAAAATGCTTTCCCAATGCTGACAAAGCGTTCAGCTGGAGGATACCAGCCTTCATCAGCATAATCGCTTGTATGGAGATAACAGCGCACACGTAATTCGCTTGAGCCCGGTGTAAATGCTAAGTGACGGCTCATGGGTGTTGTGTGATACCAGGCGTGGTGACGTGACAGCGAAGCAACATTGATAAACGTTACACCCCATTTTTCCTCGATATGTGATCTGCCACCATAATAGGCATCGGGATTTGCGTGTGTGTGCCCGCCAAGCCAGAGGGCAATCGCAGCAGGGTGTTCTTCAAGATAGCACTCAAACAAGCCCGAATCCGCATCAGCTCCGACGAAATAGAGATACCCTGCACCTTCCGGGGCTCCATCAGGTATTGATCCATGAAAACGGCCTTCTACCCCTTCCCAGGGCCCTGAACCGACAGTCGTGCTTTTCAGCATGTGGTGATGACAGGTGACGATAATGCAGTCGGAATTGCTTTCGACCATTCGAACCCACCAGTCAAAAGTCTCTCGTGTAACACTTCCCGCAGGATAGCCCCGACCATTTGATGAGCGTCCAACTGGTGGCCCTCCATCGTTTCTGTCTCCCATCATGAGAAAAAGAATATTGCCGACACGGAAATAATAACGTTCCCAGCTGCCCACCACTGGATAGGGGCGTCTGTCACTATGCACACGGGAATAGCCAATTGTTTCGCCGGGAGGATCGACCCATTTCCTGAACCACCAATGGAGGGGCTCATCAGGGCTTGAAGCGTCATGATTTCCAAGGAGGTTGTATATCTGTTCGCGGCGGTGTTTTTTAGCGCTGGTGAGTTGACGGACGACCTCAACACCTTGAGAATCTTCAGGAAATCCCTGTCCATCGTCGCTGCTGCCCATGAGATCGCCGAGATGCAGCATGATATCCCAGTCAAAAGCCTCGCCACCGCCCTCTCCGCCAAATTCACTCTGACGAAGCGCGTTGGCAAAACTCTCATAACCATACTTGAGATCAGTGTGGATATGGGCGTCAGCAGCAGCCCACAGCTTAAACTGCGGCTCTGCAACAGTATCCTCACGGCAACAGGAGAATGTTACCGTGAGCATAGTTGTAAGTACTGCTGTAAATGCGATATGTTTGAATTTCATCGATCATATCCTTGACGATGAAAGTATCAGGCATACGAGTGAAGGCCTGCCAACAGATAATTTACGCCAAACAGGGTAAACAGCGTTGTCAGGAAACCAATGATTGAAATCCATGCAGCAGTAGAACCTTTCCAGCCATACATGATTCTCGCGTGAAGATAGAGAGCATACACAATCCATGTGATGAGGGCCCATGTTTCTTTCGGGTCCCAAGTCCAGTAGTCACCCCAGGCATATTTCGCCCAGATCGCACCGAAAATCAATGCTCCCAGTGTAAAAATGGGAAATCCTATCTGTACGGCACGATAACTGATTGTATCAAGCGCAGTCAATGATGGAAAAGATTGACCGATAAAAGAGTCATCACTTACCCGTTTTCTGATAAGGTACATGATGCTGGCGCCAAAAGCGACCGCAAAACCAGCTTCACCGATAAATGCCATAATCACATGCCAGACAAGCCATTGACTCTGAAGCGCAGGGATAAGTGGTTTGATATCCTTGGGTGTCGTCGGCAGCGATGTAAAGACCATCAAAAGAAAAGCGATCGGCAGAATAAATGCTCCGAATGAACGGTTTTTTGTACGATACTCCAGTATCAGATAAAAGAGTACAATCGCCGCGGCAAAGAAATTCATCGATTCATACATATTGGTGACAGGCATGAAATGCGCATTCATCGACCTGATAACGAGGCCGGCAACCTGGATAAGAAATCCAGCGATAAGAACCGCCTTGCCAATTACTGCTGCCGCTCCGCCTTTTTTCCAAAAGGTCATGACATAGACAAGTGTCGCCACAAAATAACAGATGAAGGCGATATTGAAGAAACTAACGTCGAGAGTATGATTCATAGTACGCTCCTTAGCTTATAGTATAGAAGTAAAACACCGTATCCGGCAGTTACTATTGTTTTTTTCTGAAGTCGGCAATAGTCTTTTTAACATATTCCTTATGGGCTTCAGACGATCCTTTTGCGGTGCCGCCAATAATGACATTGCCGTCGATTTCGACCGCCCAGAGACGTCGCGGCCTCAGGTAAAACGCCAGCACAAGTCCGATGGTCATAAAAATTGATCCAGCCCACATAAAGGGAATCCCCTTGTCCCTGACAACACCGAGTACGGAATAATAACGCTGTTGTGCAGCATGATTATGCCCCTCGTGACTGTCAATGTCATCAATCGTCATCAGAATATCCTTCATTTCAAAAGCAAGCGGAAGATCGTCATGCATCGGCATGTTCATTCCCGGGAAATTCTTAAATGCGAAAATTGACCATCTCGATGAGTCATAAACAAGGATTTCAACTTTAATGGCCGGGTTCATGGTTCCGCCCATTGTTGCACCCTGTTTGAAGCTACGATGCAATTCTGAAAGACGGACACTGATGCTGTCACCCATCCCAGGCACGATATAACTGTCACCGAGCGCCATTGAAAGCTCTACAATTGAGGGCATCGACTCAGGTGCGCCCTTAAGGCGGATCGCAACAAGCGCCGTATCATTCTCAGCTGTCGAATGCATTTGCGATGCAGCCTCTTCCTGACCGTAACTCGATTGGAAAAGTGTAAAATTATTGAGCATGATCGGATGATTAACACGGACATCCTTGTCATAACTTGATCCATCGGGAAGTGTTACCGTGACCATACTGAGATAATCTTTCGGCCTGCCGGGAAAATCTTCATAAAAAGTAACATCAAAGTTGTTGAGTGTCACACTAAAACCAAGCGGCATTGTCTCAGTCTCGGTAATGTTGGCAACACTTGCTGTTTCACCTTCATAAATAAGGACATAACCACGCACACCGGTAACAAGACTTACAACACTGCCTGCAAGCAAAAGCAAGAGGCTGACATGCACCGTGAAAGCGCCAAGATAGCCGAGACGTCCTTTTTCACCAAAATAATTCTTACTGTCAATTGAATTGAGACGAAATCCCGCCGAAGTAAAATGCTCTGCGATACTGTCAATTGATGTATTTTTCACCGTCGCATTGACAGGCATTTTTGAGATTCGCGACTCTCCGGGAGTCTTGTCAGGAGAAAATGCCCGTTTTAATATTGACGGGAATTTGACAATAGAGCAGAGAATCAGGTTCAGGCCGAATAGGCAGAGAAGCCCGACAAACAGGGGCGATCTGTATGTTACATCAAAACGGAACATTTGGATCAGCGTTGAAACAGGGCCGCTGAAATTCTCTTGATAAAAGGCCGGAGGTTTACCCTGAGGCAGAATTGTACCGACAATTGAAACGCAGGCCACAACAATGAGCAGAACAATACCGAATTGTAGTGATCCAAGTGTTTTCAGCAAGCTGGTTTCTTTGGGTTTTATATCTTCTTTTACCATTCAGAGTTCCTTGTTTCAATAACTTTCCGAAAAAAGTTATTTGAGTGAGTTTGATAATAATAAGATTTCATGAATGCCATACATGGCAAAACACAAATAGTTATATACTGTAAAATACGAAATAATTGCTGTTAGCTCAACATATTATTCATTAGTTTCTTGCTAATAATACTTACCATACGATAACTGTGCTTTGTTTCAGTCACAAATTCTATTGACAAGGTCATCTGAAAGGACCGCTCTGTCGGAGTTCTTAAACAAATGCAAATCAGGTGAATCCGATACAACTTTACTCAAAAGCCAGCGATAGTTGAACTTTGCGCCGGTTATTTCTTTAAGACTGGCAATAGTTGCTTCAATATCATCATCAGCGTCACTGCTTTGAGCTCTGCCAATAAAAACATTTGTATCGTCATGCTTAAAATAATTAAGTGAGGGGAAAACATGGGCAAAAGTTGCGGCTTTTCTTTTGTAAAGCGGGTCACTTTTCAAAATGTTTGCTGCTATTACACCATCTGGAGTCAATTTTGAACGACAGGCCTGATAAAATTCTTCGGTGGAGAGTTTGCCAGGATGATGCCCCGCACCGGTAAAGCAATCGACGAAAATGATATCATAAGTATTATTCGAGGGCAGTGTTTCGATATACTCCCGTGCATCCTGGCAAATCAGGCGCAAATCCCCTCCGCTTTCAACGCCAAAATATTCTTCGGATATATCAATAATTTCAGGATCAATATCAACACAATCAAGTATAAGCTCAGGATACCAGTGTTTTAGAACCATTGCAAGCCGTCCACCACCGAAACCAAGAATGCATATTCGTTTCGGTTGAGGCACCCAGAGTAGCGACAAAAGCAATGCACAGGTATAGAGCGCGATCAATTCAAGCGGCCTGTCCAGATCAATTCGTGACATAAATCCGCTTTTTTTTGGCCATATCGAAGAACGAGAGGACTCGACAAAATACAAGCGTATCTGTCGGTCAACTTTTTCAACAACCGCATGCTGGAACTTAGTTCGCCGCTCATGCAGAATGCCGTCAGGCATACGTGATAGCGGAGCAAGCCGTTCCCGGATAGCCGATTCATTTGCAGAACGCCAGATATCAAAATCCATAGATCCTCTTACAGTTTGTGACGAAGCTCAAAATGCCTCACCAAAGGTAATATAAATACCGTAATTGTCACTGCCACGGGCATAATCAGCCCTGAGCAGGAGTTTCTCCTCAGGATTGAAATAGAATCTGAGGCCCGCGCCCGCTGCACTGTGCCACTGTCCTGACATGAGACCATCAATATGATCTGCAACACGCCCTGTCGATGCAAACACCGCAGCACCGAGACTACGCCAAATTGTAAACCTGAAGTCCTGCTGTAAAAGCATCAGGCTTCTGCTCCGGAAACGGTTATATTCATACCCTCTGAGACGGTCATTACCACCAAGACCTGCAAGGAAATAGAATGGGATGTCTCCCCGTGAGTCTTTAATGAGGAACATTGAAGCAAAAACCATGTCTGAAATGGGATTGTAAAATTTTCTGACATCAAATTCAAAGCTGTTGAATGCACTTCCCTCATCCTGAAGAAGACTGCTTTCAAGTGAGAGTTGGACAAAACTTCCCTGCATGGTTGCGAAGAGATTGTCACGGCTGTCCCATGAAAATGATATCCCCTGCCCAACATCCATACGGCCTTTTATCCAGGGAACGGGACGGGAGCTGTAGAGCTGGTGCCCCGAATCGTACCCGCTTAGGCTTTGATTTCTGAAGAAAAGCTTCGTCTTAATCCTGAATGCTTTCAGTAAACGGCGTTCGAGCATCAGATTAAATGCAAAATACTCAGGAGTGAATTGAGTGGGATCATTATTATTGGTGGCATTACCCATCCCATAGTAATTTGTGGGAAATTTGACATACTTTCCACCGAGCACTATTCTGCTTTTGTTATCTGCAAAATAGTGATCCCATTGAAGCGCAGTTTCTGCCTGCTTTTTGGCGGTATACAGAAACATAGATTGCAGGCTTGAGGTCCGCGCACGATCAGAATTATAAGTTTTCAGTCCGGCAGCGCCGCCACCGAAACCTGTATCTGTTGAATACATCAGTATAGGCAGTACCATTAAATCCGGGGAATCTGAGTCATTAGTATCATCCGCATGTACAATATGAGCGCCCTGCAAAAAAAGGGAGAGTATTACAGCTAAGCATAGTTTCAGCACTATTGGCAACTTTCGTTAAATATATCTGAGATATTAACCAAAATATTTGACCTTCCAGAGCGCATTCATAAATAAAATCAGTCCATGTGGAAAACTTCAATGAGCGGTTTGCAAATCGGCGAATTATCAGGATTAACATCCATAATGTCAGCCATATAATCCCACCATTTCTTCATAATGTCTGTACCGGGAAGGCTTTCTGTGCTGCTATCATCGCTCAACTCCTGTACGGCAAAAAGCACTCCGCTGTTTTCATCAAGGAAAATGGAATAATTCGCTATACCAGCTTCGGTCAGTTTGCGGCCAAGCTCAGGCCAGACCTCGTCATGACGGCGTTTATATTCTTCCTCAAATCCCGGCTTCAATTTCATGGTAAAGGCGTTTCTGATCATTTATTCTACTCCTCATGGCTGTATTTGTTGCATAAATCAGATTTTTTTCGTGGCAACAACATCAATTTCTTAAATAGTCGCATGCCACCAGTAATCTCAATATGGTTATTTCTCAGACTGTAATGACCAAACTGGGCATACACGTGCGGCATACAAGTATTTGTCACTATCACTACTTACGATTACCAGCAATTTTCGCCTGATACCCGCTCTCATAATATGCTGTCAGTGGCTCTGGATGCAGGCCCTGACGTACATAAGATTCCATAACAATCGGAGCCGTGTCGGCATGGAGAAGGGCCTGCTCAAATTCAGTATTTGCTTTAATAATGTCACATGCCGACTGCTGAGATGAAAGCTCAGCCTGATCGACAAGAGCAGCCTTAGCGATTGAGCGTTTGAGAGCATCCACCGATTTCATGACGGACGGTATCCTCTGCTCGGCGCGGGCCATCTGATCAAGTGCGTAACGCCAGTTTTTGGACGCATCCTCATTAAAAACAACATCGCCCTGAAGAAGTTCATTAAACAGCATCGCCATTTGATAATCAGCCTGCACAGAGTGATCGTCATCCGCGGCATATCTGGTATTAAAATGGAATCCTCCACGAACACCGAAAGTTATCAAAGTGCCCACGATTTGCTCGATGTTTGTGCTGTGATGGTGATGGCCCATATCCACAAGAACACCGCCGGTATCGCCGAAAATCCGTGACAGTTCACGTGCGGTACCCCAGTCTGGAATCGTTGTACTATAGGTGCCCGGCTCAAAAACCTTATATTCTACGAGAATCCTGTCGAGGCCTTTTTTTGCCTTCTCACCAAGACGGGACCAGACTGATTCGAGGCAATCACGCAAAAGGCTGATTTTGTCCTGAAGAGCACGCTGACCTGGATAATTCGTACCATCGGGGTACCACAGTGTCACAAGCCCGTTCGACAGTTCAGAAGCGATTTCAGCAGCGAGGATGGTCTGCTCAACATAGCGCTCTCTCGTATCTGTATCAGCGGATGACATGCTCCCGTTTTCTGAGCCGGTAAGGAAATAAGTCGGACTGATCGATCCCATTGTAAGGCCGTTTGCACTGAGCTCGTCATTCACCGCCCTGGCAGTCGCCATATCACCGACTTCACCGTCCTTTGAAAGAAACCAGAGAACATGCTGGCCAACTGTGGGGGTTGAATTTGTAAGCTTGTGTATCAGGCCCACATCCTCGGCAATTTCAGCAGTTGTATGCGCCACGCCACCGGTCCCGCCACCCTCAAACCGTCCACCACCGCCAAAGCCATCCCATAACTGCCAGCCGGGAACCTCGACCTGAAAACGTGTCGTAAAATCAACTGCCTTCTCAACAGCTAAGTCTCCGAAACGGGCTTTGAGGCTGTCAAGTCCTGCTGTTCTAAACCTGTCATAATCGCATGTCATAATTTGCTCCATAGTCATTTTATCAGGATTACTATTTAATTGTAATTCAAAACATAACGGCAATACCAAAAATGTTTATTACACTGCATTGTAGTAAAATATACAATCAGGCAGTCAAGTAAAAGGCAATACTATATTAATAGTCACCCTTTCGTGTTCTGCTTAACTGCGTGTAGAAATGTCTTTCGGTAACGGTTAAGTGACGCTTCAATGCCTGTGAAAGGCTCAAGTTTACGGTAACTGATACACAGAGGCGAGGTATCCACCATGTAGGGGTGAACTCCCAGTACCGCAGCTTTTCCGGTTATGGCTGCACCAAGTGTCGTCGTCTCGCTGACAGCGTTTCCATCACAGTCATACATTCCATAAACATCACGACCAGTAAGTGTTGACAGAAGCCGTCCAAAATACGGGTCACGTGAGCCACCCGCAGTGAGGACAATTGAAACTTCAGGGTCAACATTCAAGGCATCCACCTGGACTGCTGTCGTTATTGCTGTCGTCAAATTTGTTGCCACATACGCCCTATCCGGGTCACTCATAAAAGAGGCTTCATCTGTAATAAATCCAACGAGCTCGGGGAATGGGCCCGATTTACGGTTGACCGCTGCGATATTCGGCAACAGAAATCCCTGAGCGCTATCAATCACTGAAGAAAGTAGCTTTTCATCACCTGCACAGCCAAAACGCATTCCCCTGTCTTCAAACAGTTTTTTCACATGGCGAAAATCATTCCCGCCTCCATAGCGTGCAGTTACGACTGGTTGCCCGTCCACGGTACCCTGTACGATGACATCACGTGTGAAGGCGTCACCGGGAAGACCGATTGCGCTGCCGATAAGGGCTATCATGGTCCAGCTTCCGGCTTCCACATGGATGACAGCTGCGCCGGTACGTTCCGGGAAAGCCTGGTAATAAGTGGACATGATAGGAATATGTGAAAGACAGGTATCATGCCCGCCGGGTATCACAAGCGGTGTTCTTCCGAGGCCAAGCTCGACCGTTTTTGCTGCGGGCATTGATGCAATCGACTTATAGGCAACGCTTGTTTTCTCAGGGACAAGCCGTGCAAATGACTCAATTTTAGAAGCGGCTGAGCTGGCTGTTCCGGGGGAGGCAGTAATATTTCTTGCACCGCTATGACACATCCAGTAACTGTGCTCGTTGCCTGCTAAGCTCGCGGCTTTTATATAGTCGCTTAAGAAATGACCGCTCATGAGCGCACCATAGGTCGCAAAATGTGCGCTTTCAGAAAGAATTTTAGGGCGTTCCATTTCTTCGAAGAGGAATCGTTTAATCAAGGTCAGACTTCCCGGAAAACCCCTGATCGAGCCTGTCTCGCTGAAAAAGTCGCCTTCACTCCCCGCAATTTCATTAAATGCCTCATCCACTCGTGAAGGATAATCCTGAGTGTAGGCAAGCGTCAATGCCCGCCCCTTATGCTCGTTCAAAACATTGTCATGACCGACAAGCCCCCCTGATGCTCCACGGGCGACTGGAGCAATTACCAATGGACGGCGGTATATTCCGGGTAGTGACGCTATCCTGAGATCAAACCACGCGAACTCTTCACCGCTGCAATTGTAATCAAGACCATCTACTGTGGCAACCGGGGTTTCTGTCGAGTAGGATTCAATCGTTCCAAGGGTCTCGAAATCCAAAACCTCAAGCTTGATATTACTGGCGCCATCTACCGGTACAATTATTGTATTCATAGTGCTCTTTCATATTTGCAACTATTTAACTTCAAAACGATAATCCCCTGCTCCGGCCACATAAATTTCATAGCCACCCTCACGGCGGACAAAAGACAGGCCCTCAGATTCACCAGCAACGTTGCCGCTTTCCATTACCTTCGCATCGCCTGTCACAGGCACATGGATTTCTGCTGAAGTATTCGCGGGGATTTCCACATTGAGCGCAAAAGCATCGCCACTTCGCTTCCAGGCGCTCCCGATTGGGCCGTGAATCGAGTTGTATGTCGCTTTTACATAGTCAAGCCGCGTATCAGTATAGGGCTTGATGATGAAACGTTTGAAAGCTGTCTCATTCCAGTCAAGCTCAATGCCAGCCACATAGCGGTAGAGCCATTCCCCAACTGACCCAAGTGAATAGTGGTTGAAGGAATTCATACCGGGATCCTGAAACCCCTTATCCTCAGTCCAGCCGTCCCAGCGCTCCCATATTGTAGTAGCGCCCTGTTTGATCGAATAACCCCAGGACGGAAAGGTGTCATTTAAGAGAAGGCGATAGGCAACATCGTTTCGGCCTGCCTCGCTGAGCACAGGACAGAGATGGCGCACGCCGATAAATCCGGTGGAAAGATGCCAGCCGCATTCTTCGATTTTCCTGACAAGGTGATCCACAGCTTTGGCTCTCAGTTCTTTAGGCAAAAGATCCATATAGAGTGCGAGGACATAATTTGTCTGGGTTTCGCCGATGCCTTGCTTTCGGTCGGTGCCGCTTGCGTCAAATCCCTGCGCCTCTACTTTGTCACCCCCAACAGGATAAACCCGTCCATCCTCAGCGACAAATTCACGCTGGAAAGCAGCGCGCACATCACTATAAAGCTGTTTGTATTTTACAGCGTCATCGTCCAGTCCGAGCTCTGCAGCAATTTCTGATAGCAGCTTGGCGTCATAAGCCCAGTAGGCGGTGGCAAGCAGGTCTTTCGGCGTATCAGCCTTGATTGAGAGCCAGTCGCCGTAATTGTTATTCAGGCTTTTTCTTCTTATCAGGTCAGGATTATCGCTTCTCATGTAATCGAGCCATTTGCCCATAGCATCGTAATGCTTCTCGATGAGACGTCTGTCGCCATAGACACGCCATAAGGTCCAGGGGACCACAATACCGGCATCACCCCAGCCGGCAGCACCCTCGAAATTGCCAGTGTCGTTTTTAACCCGTGGTGAAAAATCGGCAAATGCGCCCTCACTTGACTGAGCATCCTCAACATCAACCATCCATTTAGTGAAAAATGCCGCCACATCACGATTGTATGTTGATGTTCGCACAAATATCTGGGCATCACCCATCCAGCCGAGACGTTCGTCACGCTGCGGGCAATCAGTCGGCACACTGAGGAAATTGCCACGCTGCCCCCAGTCGATATTCTCAGCAAGTGTGTTGACCATATCGTCAGAGCACTCAAATGATCCCGCAAGCGGAGTCGCCGAATGCAGCACAACACCCGTCACAGTATCCTTCGTTGGTTCTTCAGTAAGTCCGATAAGTTCAATATACTGGAATCCGTGGAAGGTGAAATGCGGCTCGAAAACCTCAACGCCCTCACCCTTCAACACATAGGTGTCAATGACTTTTGCAGCCCTTAAATTGGTAGTGTAGACACTTCCCGACGGGTTCAAGCGCTCACCATATCGAAGCGTGATAACCGTACCTTTTTTGCCGCTTACTTTCAAGCGCACCCAACCTGCAATATTGCGCCCAAGATTAACTACATACATGCCATTCTGTGGCTCATTGATGGAGACAGGCCTTAATTCCTCAGTGGCTCTGACCGGTTCGGAGGGCTGCGAGACTATTGCAGCATCAGGGGCATCAACGATAACGGCGCTTTTCCAAGTGCTGTCATTAAATGAAGCGCTGTTCCAGCCGGGCATTTCCTTGCGTGCATCATAATACTCGCCATCCATAAAGTCGGAATACTTGAGCGGCCCGTGGGAGCATTTCCAGCTTCTATCTGAGGCAAACACCCGCTTTGATCCATCGGTATAGGTCACTTCGAGCTGCACCAGCAGGCTGTTCACAAATCCATAATAACCACGGTCACGACGCCAGCCGATGTGCCCGCTGTACCAGCCGTCGCCAACCACTGCACCAAGTGCATTTGCACCGCGTTTCATGAGTGATGTGACATCATAGCTGCGGTATTGGATGCGAGTGTTGTAATCGGTCCAGCCGGGAGCAAAAACATCCTCACCGATACGTTCACCGTTTGCATAAAGCTCGAAAATTCCACGTGCGGACACATAAACGACCGCATTTGCAATCTCATTATCAAGCTCAAAAGCTTTCCTGAACCAGGGCGGCGGCGGAGAATCCTGCTTAAACTCATCACTCTCATAAAAGGATGGATTCATCGCGATCCAGGATGCCTTCCAGTCGCTGTCATCAAGCAAACCAAGCGTGAAACTGGTAGGACTGCTGAAAGCGCTCATTTCACCGTTTCGGTCCCATGCAGCAACTTTCCAGTAGCAGGCCATCCTCGATGCAAGTGGCGAACCGTCATATTCAATGTGAATTGAAGCGTCACCCATGACTTTGCCGCTGTCCCAGAGATCCCCCCTGCCCTCGTCGAGAACGTCTTGAGAGGAGGCCACAAGGATTCTGTAGGCGGTCTGAATCTCGCCGCGCCGTTCGGATTCGAGTGTCCAGCTTAAACGTGGCTTCGTTTCATCGATGCCGAAAGGATTTTCAAGATATTCACAGCGAAGATTTTGAATTTTCATCGGCGATACATCTCCATGTGCACCTGATGAGCAGAAGAAAACTACTAAACAGGCGGTAAAAGTGAGGAATAACTTCATGAGATTCTCCCAGGCGGCATTCACCGCATTATTGTCTGGCGTCAATTGACGCAAATTTTGGTCATATATTCAAAGCTGCATAAACGCTAAGCACATCCCATTACATTTTCTTCTTTCTAAGCCCCATAAAAAGGCTCACACAGCCAATCAGAACAAGAATACTTCCGGCAGCAACATCAATAATAACGCCCTCTCTCGCTATGGTATGAACGACCGGAGTCAAAATCACCAGGCAGCCGATGATTATGAGAATTATACCGTTCGGGATACCGATATCAAGGCTGAATTCTTTTTTTTCACTCATAATATTTCCTCAAACTAAACTACTCACAAACAGATGCAAACTATTATGAACATTTGATATTGTATGGCACTTCGCAATAAGATGCTGAAATAAATTCAGCATGACCTAATTCGTCGTCATCCTGAACTTGTTTCAGGATCTATGATTACTGAATTATGGATTACGTATGTAATAAATTCGGTTTAAAATATAACTGTAAGGAATAGATACATAAAGACGGTGCCCAAAACAAGGATGACTGACAGGAATTTCGGATTTTCAATGAGCGGCCGTGTTTCTTGTACGTCCTCGACATCCTCGACATCCTCAAACCACTCACGGCGTTCGCCTTTTATCAGGCTTACCGCAACAGTCACAATAGTTGCAACGATAATTGTGACAATAGCTCTGAAATACATTGAGTTTTCCGCGATTGAGCTCAGTACACCCATTAGATCAAGGGCGATCAGAAAAATGCCCGTTGCAAACCCTGCAAGAAGACCCCATAAAGCGCCACTTTTCCCCGCGCCATCCCAGAGCACACCAAGCATGAGCACCACGGCAACAGGCGGCATAATAGTCGCGAGAATCGACAACGCCATAAGCATCATACCGTGCTGGGCAAAACTGAAAGCTATCGCCGTGAGAATCGCTACAGCGGCGAAAACTCCACCGGCGATTTTCGATACTCTAAGATAGTGATCGTTCGACTGTCCGGGTGCGATCATACGGCTGTAAATATCTT
>Ga0307988_1001342_pt1 | contig 14039 bp, 9 predicted proteins | sample EllFjometagen183_FD_203166 | JGI IMG/M metagenome (GOLD analysis project Ga0307988, IMG submission 203166) | Marine microbial communities from Ellis Fjord, Antarctic Ocean - #183 | ecosystem: Environmental > Aquatic > Marine > Unclassified | place: Southern Ocean | collected 2014-10-08 | reverse complement strand
CTTCAGCGGTTTTCAACAGGACATTGCCTATAAAGCCATCGCAGACAACAACATCAGCAGAGTTCTGGAAAACACTATTTCCTTCAACATTACCAATAAAATTAATTGGCAGTTTTTTTAAGATTTGAAATACTTCTTTGGTCAATTCATTGCCTTTAGTTTCTTCGTCGCCAACACTAAGTAATCCAATAGTTGGTTTGTCAATGCCGAAAAGATATTTTGCATAAACTTCAGCCATTACAGCAAATTGAGCCAAATGAATTGGACGACAGTCAACGTTCGCTCCTGAATCTCCAAGAATGAAACGACCGGAAAGACCAGGCATGCTTGTCGCGATCATTGGACGGTCAACCCCGGGCAGCGTACGGGCAATTACTTTTGTAGCTGCAACAGCGGCACCGGTATTACCGGCACAGACAATAGCATCAACTTTACCTTCTTTCAGTAAACGGGCACATTCTGTCATTGATGAATGTTTTTTTCTGCGCAAAACTACAGTTGGAGGATCATCCATTTCTGCAACTTGTTCAGCATGAACTTGTTGCAAGCGAGGATGGTCTTCTATTCCGTATTTTTCAAGATAGTAGGCGAGCTTACCGAGATGACCAACAATGGTCAATTCGTATTCAGGAAAATCATATAAAGCAGCTGTAATTCCTTCAACTACAACAGCTGGGGCATAGTCTCCCCCCATTGCGTCAACGGCAATTCTCATAATTAGTTTTCTACAGTAATGACCTGTTTACCTTTATATACTCCACAAGCTTCACAAGCGCGATGCGGTACGATAGGAGCTTCGCATGAAGGACAAAGATTTACTTGTACGCCTTTGTAACGATTCGCAGCTTTACGGTGGCGTTTTTTCATTTTTGATGTTTTTCTTTTTGGTACAGCCATTTTTAAATCTCCAAAGATTTTTGTTTTTTTACTATTATAAACCAGTATTCATTGTAAAAAGTATACAAGAATAGTATCTCATGTAGATACATGCAAAGGGTAGAATATATCCTGAAACATAAAGTTTGCAAGTTTTTTAAAAGAAAAAAAGCTTTATATAATCATAGAGAAAATATTGAAAGTAAAATTTACTCTAACTTAAATTGACTTAGCTTATAAAAACCATTTAATTAATCCTTGCAAATTATTTATAGTAGACATATATTTAAATTAGATGCTTTAGTGTTTTGCATAGGCAAAGCAAAAATTAAGATGAAAACCCCCCGTTAACAAAAGGAGAGAAAGATGAAAAGAAGTAATGTTCTTTTAGTATTAATCGCAGGACTTGTGGTAGTGGTCTCTGGTTGTACTGGTATCAATACACCAGTAACAGGAACGATGCCGGGAACTATTTATACTAATACCGGCTGTGGTGTTTTTGTAAATGTTCCGGTTCGACCTCTCGTTGAAGAATATAAAGTTATCAGACAAAATGCTGTTGGAACATCAACATCAAGAGGCTGGCTTTGGATTGTTTCTACTGGCGACAGCACATTTGCCGCCGCTTTTGATGATATCCTGAAACACAATCCTGAAGCAGATGATTTGATTGACATCAAAGTTGATGTAGCAAAAAATGGTCTGTTTATGTTTGGCGTTGAAACTGTCGTGACAGTACGCGGAACATTAATTAAATATACAGGCAAAAAAAGAAAATAGTTAGCATAACTGGCTACCCCGAATAGCGCTGTGATGAGGAAGATTCTCAGGGGGAAAGATTCCCTGTCCGGCATATTCTCTTGAGGGTAGCCGTTTTTTTTAAGATTTATAGTATTATACCAACCTTGCAGTTTCTTTCCTTTAAAAATGTTGTTTTTCTCTGCTTTTGTTTGTAAAGCGCATATTTTATATTATTTTCTATAAAATACTTATTTTTTAAATCATAAAATGGAGCGAACACAAATGAAAAAAGTTTTAATTCCAACAAAGTTGGATACAGTCGCGGCGAATTTATTAACAGAAAAATCTTATACAGTTGAGCAGGATGCTGATCGTTCTTTAAAAGAATTAGCTGTTGAACACAAAGATACGGAAGTTCTTATTGTTCGGAGTGAAAAAGTTACACCTGAAATTATTGATGCTCTCCCTGAACTGAAATTGGTAGTTCGTGCCGGAGCCGGTTATAACACGATTGACACTAAGTATGCCCGCCGCAAAAATATTGCGGTTATGAATACTCCTGGCGCTAATTCCAATGCGGTTGCTGAGGAAGTCGTCGCGTTGATGCTCGCAGGAGCACGCCATATGATTCCTGCTGATATTTCCACTCGAGCGGGAAAATGGGAAAAGAAAAATTTCATGGGAACTGAGCTGACCGGTAAAAGTATTGGGGTGGTCGGGCTTGGTAATATCGGCCGTTTACTAATCAAACGTCTGGAAGGTTTCAATATGCAGGTGCTTGGTTATGATCCAATGATCTCTCCGGCTTTGGCTGAAAAAATGGGTGTAGAGCTTTGTTCTGTACAAGAAATATTTGAGAAATCAGATTATGTTTCACTACATATTCCGGAAAATGATGAAACCCGCGGTATGATCAACTGCAAGCTTTTGCGTTCAATGAAAGACGGTGCGACTTTGGTCAACTGTGCTCGCGCAGGAGTTATCAACGAAGATGATATGCGTACTGTTAAAGCAGAGAAAAAAATAATTTTCTGTAATGATGTTTATCCTAAAGACGCTGCTGGAGATAAAACAGTCGCGGATATTGCTGACATTATGCTTCCACATCTCGGAGCCAGCACTAAAGAAGCTAATTTTAACGCCGCAAAACGTGCCGCAGAACAAACTATCGGCTATTTTGAGCAAGGTATCACTAATTGTGTCGTTAACAAAGGAATTCCAGACGGACTTAACGAGGCATATCAGCGTTTGGCGTTTGTCTTGACTTCAATTGCCAGCGGTTATCTAGGCAAAGACAAACATCCTACTCGCATCGAAACAAGTTTTTATGGTGAACTGAATCAGTATGCCAAGTGGATGACTGCGCCAATTACTGCGGCGATTTCCACAGAGTTTGATATTTTTCAGGATGCAGCTGATGCGGAAAGTTTCCTTGAATCTCGTGGTATTGAATTATTTAATCGTGATGTCAATGATGAAAAACACTATGGTGAATCAATGACTATTGATTTATTTGCTGGAGACGAAGTTGTTGCGCAGGCAAGTGTCCGCGGGACTATTACAGAAAATAATTTAATGGTATCACGCTTGAAAAACTTTGATAAACTTTATCTCGAACCGACCGGAAACAATCTTTTCGTTGAATACAGTGACCAGCCTGGAGTTATTGGTAAAATTGCCAGTATTCTTGGAGAAAAGAATGTTAATATCATCGATCTGCGCGCGCCGCAGGATGTCAAAGCGGGTAAATCATTGGCGGTAATTAAAACCAACAGTGAAATACCGGCAATGCTCATAGAAAAGATCAAAGAAGATGTCAATGCTCAACATGCATTCCAGTTTTCTTTTGATGCTTAATTGTTAGTTTTGGAGGCTCTGTGAGTGATATAAAATTAACGCCGATGATGAAGCAGTATCAGCAGTCGAAGAGTGAAATTCCCGACGATGCTATATTGCTGTTCAGGATGGGCGATTTTTATGAGATGTTCTTTGAGGACGCGAGTAAGGCCAGCGCCATCATGAATATCACATTGACCAAACGCGGCGGAGTGCCGATGGCGGGATTTCCTTATCACTCTCTGGATAAACATTTACCTATTTTGCTCAAGGCTGGAGTGAAAGTCGCTATTGCCGAGCAAATGGAAGATCCGAAGTTTGCCAAAGGTCTGGTCAAACGCCAGATCACAAGAGTTATCACTCCCGGAACAGTCATTGACGCCGCGGCATTGATGCCTGATAAAAATAACTTTCTTGTCGCTGTTGTTACTGTCAAAAATAAAATAGGCTTGTCTTCTCTGGATATAAGTACCGGTGAATTTAAAGTAACTGAATTTGAAGACATCAGCAAAATTGAAACAGAATTAAGTCGCCTCGGAGCCAAAGAATGCATTTTGCCTCAAAGTGAATATGATCAGTGGCAGAAAGATGATAATTTTCCAATTACTGATAGATCTTTTACATGGACTCCGCTTGATGATTGGATATTTTCTTTTGATGTCGCCGAAGAACTGTTAAAACGACAATTGAAAGCGGCTTCGCTTGATGGTTTTGGCTGTCGCGGTCTACATGCCGTGGTCTGCGCGGCCGGAGCGGTACTGCATTACGCGGTCGAAAATCTTCGTCAGGACGCCAATCATATCAAAAAACTTTCAGTGTATAATGATAGTGCCTATCTTGAACTTGATGCTATTTCTCAGCGTAATCTTGAACTGGTTGATACAATGTTTGGCAATGATAAAGCCAACACTCTGCTCGGGGTTCTGGATAAAACTTCAACTTCAATGGGTGGGCGTTTGCTTCGGGATTGGATATTGCGTCCACTATTTGACAAAGATAAGATTACAGCCAGGTTTGATGCTGTCGAAGCATTACGAGACGACCCGCTGACTTTGGCTGAACTGCGTGAAACTATTGGCGCGATACGTGACCTTGAACGGATTATCGCGCGCTTGAATATTGGTACCGCCAATGCGCGGGATACGCTTGCTCTGGCAAGTGGTCTTAGCATGATTCCGCCGGTAAAAACTTTGCTGGAGAATTTTGATACAGTTTTGCTTGATGAATTGCAGACAAGCCTCCATGATTCACCGGATTTGACGGAACGTATTCTTAATACACTTGCTGAAGAACCACCAGTAACTTTGACTGACGGGGATATAATCCGCACGGGATTTAATCCTGAACTTGATGAGTTGCGCAGTGCTTCGACAGAGGGAAAAAGCTGGTTGACCAATATCCAGAAAAAAGAGCAGGAACGTAGCGGCATCAAGAATCTTAAGGTAAAATACAACAAAGTATTCGGTTATTATATTGAGATCAGTAGATCAAATCTGGATATGGTTCCAGAAGATTTTATCCGTAAACAAACTTTGGTCAACGCTGAACGCTTTATCACACCGGAACTTAAAGAGGTTGAAAGTAAAATTCTTGGTGCTGAAGATAAATCAAAAGCTCTGGAATATCAAATCTTTCAACAATTACGCAGTTTTGTTCTGGATTTCACTGAAAAGATCCAGGAGAGCGCGGTGGCTCTGGCAAATATAGATGTTATCTGCGCTCTGGCTGAATGCGCTAGAGTTTATTCATATACTCGTCCGCGCATAAAAGAAGATGAAACTCTGATAATTGAAGGCGGACGCCATCCAGTGCTTGATGCTGTCATGCAAGGCGAACGCTTTGTGCCTAATGATACTTTGCTTGATGGAGACGAGAACCGTATAATGATTATTACCGGACCGAATATGGCTGGTAAGTCAACTTATATCAGACAGACCGCAATGCTGGTCTTGATGGCGCAAATAGGTTCATTTATCCCGGCAGATCGTGCTTCTATCGGCTTGGTTGACCGTATTTTTACCAGGGTTGGTGCAGCGGATGATATTTCACGCGGACAAAGTACTTTTATGGTGGAAATGGTGGAGACGGCAAATATTTTGAATCACGCAACTAGCAAAAGCTTAGTGATTCTTGATGAGATTGGTCGTGGGACAAGTACTTTTGATGGTTTGAGTATAGCCTGGGCGGTGGCGGAATTTTTGCATGATACTCCCGGTAGTCAGGCACGGACACAGTTTGCGACACATTATCATGAATTAACCGAGATGGCATTGACTAGACGTGGTGTGAAAAATTATAACATAGCGGTCAAAGAATATGGAGATAAAATTATTTTCCTCCGCCAGATAGTGCCTGGTGGCACCGATAAAAGCTACGGTATTCATGTTGCCAAACTGGCAGGTTTGCCTGATTCAATTATCAACCGCGCTAAAGAAATTCTTGAAAACCTTGAGAATTCGGCAATGTCAAAAGATGGAGATGTTGTTTTAGCTATGCATCACAATAATGACAAAACAGCCAAATACTCCACCGCAGATGATAAAGGAAGTGAATTTTTCGGAGTTACTGAAGATAAGAAAGCAAAATCATCTAAAAAACCTAATCAGGCAAAAGTAAAAGAAAATGGTAAAGAGCTTGATGGTGATTCATTTCAACCAATGCTTTTCTAAAATAATCTTTATACCCCAAAAGAATTTTTTATGTGTAAACTTTGAATTTTAACTTGAAAAATTTAATCTTGTTGTTAGGGTATATTATAATTAGTATTAATGAAGATCAAAATTTTATATTAAGGTAGAAAAATATGTTTAAAAAAATTTGGTACGAGGAAATAATTCAAAATCACATTCTTGAGCGTCATGGGAAAGAAGCTCTTAACTCTTATTACTACGCTACAACTTATCCAGATGTATATGCTGCCGCTGAACGAACCTTTGGTTCATGGGGTGAGGCAATAGAATCATGTGGAATTGATTACAATACGATCCGTAAATACAAAGTTTGGACAAAACAGGTTGTACTCGATGAAATCCGCAGACTGGCCAAAGATAAAGAGCCATTGTATTCACAATATGCTCAAAACAACTATAAAGCTTTGTATATGGCATCAATAAAACGCTTTAAAAACTGGGGTCATGCTCTTAAAAGTGCCGGGATTAAATATGAAGATGTTCGTTTGCGTCGCAGTATGAGTGAAGAAGAAATTAAAAAAGAAATACTTGTTCTTTTCCGCAAGAAAGAGAATCTTTCTTATACTAATATGCGCGAAAATTATCAATACCTGCTTGCTGCTGGTATGAAAAAAATAGGCGATGGAAGCTGGGCTAGAGCACGGCGGCAGTGTGGTATCCTTACTAATTACAGACTCAATTCTGTAAAAAACAAATAATCTTTTCCCTGAACTTATTCAGGGAATATCCATTGTTCCATAGAAAGAAGAGAATTGTCATCTTCAAACATCTCTACTTTTAATTTGTAGCGTTTATTAGCACGAATCTTTTTGGGTAATTTCATAATAATAGTTTCAGGATTAAGAGGAGATACTTCAAAGGTTTCGTAACTCTTGGTTAAAAGTACTGATCCGCGTGAAGCCTTTAAAAGGACATCCATGATCATGCCTTTACTTGAATTAACAGGCAGGAACTGCATTTCACATTTGTAGCGTTTACCACGCGAGTATTTCTTGAGTTTTAAACCGAAAAGACCTTTTTCGCTAACATTATTGATTGTCTTCATGCCGCGGCCAACAAAAAGTTTCCAATTCCATTCAACACGCTTTTGGGGTTTGGCTTCAAGTTTGACGTAGGGAAAAATAGAAAAGCAACTATTATTTTTCCAGAAGACAACTTTTTCAAATACTGTTTTCGAGATAAAAGCGAATATTCCTTGATTTTCTAATCCACCTACTGCGATCCAGCGTTTTGCCTTAGACAGGCGGCTGTTGGTAAATTCGTAATAATCACGAAAGTCTTTTATCGCGATAGGGTCACAGTCAATATAATTGATTCGTTTTTTCTCAACAGTGCGTGATTGTTGATAAGGAACAACAATCCAGGGTTTTAATTCAGGATTTGAATTGTTGAATATCGCGGTGGGACTGACTCTTGCCTTCAAAGTCTTGTCGCTTAAATTTAAAAATACCCCTTTGATTTCTACTAAAGATGTTTCCGAAAAAATGCAGTCTATGCGCATTTTGTAATTGAGCTTCTTCTTCTTGCTGTCGGAATCCTGCATAAATGAAATTAGTACTTTTTCTTTCTTTTCACCTATATTGGAGACAGTTGACTTCCAAGGGAAAAATTCTGTTATCTTTAAGTTTGCCTTTGCATCAATTATTCCACGTCCAACACCTGGCAAAACTAATTCTTTTTGCCCTTTAGGGATCTCGATGAGGGGTTCAAATACTTGAGCAAGCCCATAACGGATAGCTCCATTAGGAGTAATCCCTTTACCCAAAAGGTTACCAGAGTTTTTTAAGGTAATGTTTTTAAACCATCCTCCGCGAATAACATCAACAGCATAATTACTTGATTCTAATTTATTTGGAGTTATTAAAACGGTTTTTAAAAAATTATTGCTTATAAGGTAACCAGCAAATTCTTTTTTAAGGTAGATTTTTTCTACTTTTATTTTGGCATTCAATTGCAGAACTGCAAGAAAAAATATAAAGACAAAAAACTTTTTCATAAAACATCCCGTATATTAATTTTATAGACAAGAATTTTATAGACAAGACATAGGCTACCATCATAACTATAGCAGGTATAAAGATAAAAAACACGTTTTTAAAAAAAAAAAGATAAAATTTTATCAAAAACAAGAAAATGCTAACGCAATTTCAGAGTGCCTAATGCTATCAGGGCAAAAATACTCGCCAGAATCCAAAAACGCACTACAATTTGGGTTTCTGTCCAGCCTTTTTGTTCAAAATGATGATGGATCGGGGTGCATAAGAATACTCGTTTGCCAGTGAGCTTAAAACTAGTTACCTGAATGATAACTGATGCAGCTTCAAGCACGAATACTCCGCCGACTATGGCTAAGAGCAGTTCTTGACGTACTAGTACCGCGATCAAAGCGATGACCCCGCCTAAAGCTAAGCTGCCGGTATCGCCCATAAACATAGAGGCAGGATAACAATTAAACCACAAAAAGCCAAGGCAGGCACCTGACAAAGCAGATGCAAAAACCACTGCTTCACTAATGCCGGGCATGAATGGAACATGCAGGTATTCCGCGAATTTTACATGTCCTGAAAAATAAGCGAAAATCGCGAAAACCGCGGCACAAAGAATTGAACAGCCTGTTGCCAGTCCGTCCTTGCCGTCAGTTAGATTCACGGCGTTGGAAGCACCGACCACGACAATAGAACTGAATAACATCACCCACGGAGAACTCCATAATGATCCTTTATAAAATGGAACATAAAGTTCTTGTAATAAATGTTTTGTTTCAGGGACATAGTTTAACCATGAGATCATCCCGGCGGCAATCAAGAATTGAAAAAGCAATTTGAATTTTCCGGGTAGTCCGTCACGATTGCCGTAAGCGGCTTTAGCAAAATCATCCGCGAAGCCAAGCGTGGCGAAAGCTAACATCGAAATGAGCAAAATAAATGGAATATTATTATCAAGCCGGTTCCATAATAATGATGATAGAGCTATTGCAAAAACAATCAACAAACCGCCCATGCTTGGAGTTTTGTCTTTTGCCCGGTCAATAAATTTTTCATCCATAAGACCCTGAAAACGGCAGGGAGCGGTAGCGTTAAATTTTTTCAGAAGTCGAATCGTCAGAGGACTTAAGAACATTGTCAGGAGCATTGCGGTAAAAGCAGCGCCGCCAGCGCGAAAAGTCACGTATTCAAAAAGACGTAAGGCGCTCCAGTATTCTTTAAGTTCAGACAGCCAGTAAAACATTTATGATTTCCTTCTAAAATTTAAATTACTTAAAAACAATAAATACTTTTAGTTGATTATTCAATCAAATTTCAAAAGAAAAAGGGAAAAGAATTCGCCGAGATAGTATTTTTTTGCTTTATTAATTGCAGATTATTATATTAAGTAGTATATTGAGCTATTAATTTTGAAATTATTAAGTTACGGGAAAAAATATGTCACTCATTTCATGCTTTAAAAAACTGTTCTTGTTGATTATCGTTTTGGGAATTACACTTAATATGCGAGCTGATGACCAATACGAAATGCCGGTCAAAGTCGTTATCTTTCCATTTCGCCAAGCTGTGATCCCCGCTTTGGCTGACTCCAGAGTGATGAAATACCATTTTTATGAGGGTGAAAAGTTCCCGGCTGGAAAAATTCTGGCGCAGTTGGATAAAACTGTTTACAAGCAGCGTTTACTTAAAATTGAAGCTAGCTTGAAAGAAGCTAAAGCCGGTTTGTCATTCACACAGAAAAACGCAAAACGAGCTAAAGAAGTATTTGCAAAAGGTATGCTTGGACAGACTGAAATGGATAAAGCCGCGCTTGATGCTGAAGTTGCTGAAGCCAAATATTTATCTGCGAAAGCCAGTCATATTGTTGCCAAACGTGAACTTGTTTTATGTGATGTAAAAGCTCCTTTTGACGGGCGCCTTGTCGAAAGACTCGTGAATGAATATGAATATGTTCGTACCGGACAGCCTTTGATGAAGATCATTGACGACAATCAGCTTCTCGCTGTGATGCATTTACCATCTAATGAAAAAAATAAGATAAAACTTGGTCAGTTGATGGAGATTAAAGTTGATGAAACTAAAACAAATCATCAAGGTAAGATTTGTAAAATTTCCGGAGTTATTGACCCCGGAAGCAGAACTTTCGAAATAAAAGTACTGCTTAATAATAAAAAAGGTTCGTTAAGTTCGGGGATGTCCGGCGTACTTGTCAAGAAAAAAAAAGGTAAGAAATAATGCCAGGGGAAAAAGATTTACAGAAAGAGTTATTGAAGGCACGGGGGAAACTGAACGCTCTGTCAGCGGTATTGCGTCTTGGACATGAATCTTTCGAAAAGAAAGGATTGACTCAGTGGGCAACTCATGTCGTTAATAACAGTGTTCTTGCTGTTCCTTACAGTCGTTCAGCTTTAATTGATTTTCGTAGTTTAAGCCCAAAGATTCTGGCAATAAGTAATCAGCCGGAAATCAATCATAACAGTGAATACGCAATTCATTTAACTTATATGGGAAAATCCTTAAAACATCTTTCTCGTGCAGTTGTTGTTGATGAAGAATTCTTAAAAAACGAGGAAGCTGGATCGCGCTCTTTTGAAGCTCTCAACTATTTTCTGGAAACATCAAAAGCCTTGATGGCGATGCCGATAGTTCCTCCAGATTCACCGGAAGGCAGTCAAGAATTTCTGGTATGGCTTGTTGAATTTGAAAACAAACGTTCAGCCGCGGCGGCATCGGCTTTACTGCCTTTACTCTGCCGTCACTATTCTGAATCGCTTCAGTATGCTTTGAGCAATCGCAAAAAAACTGTATTGCATTCTCTTGTCAATAAGCGTTCATTCTTTAAGCCGTCCCGCATAATTCTTGGTCTGTTTTTTATCTTTGTGATATGTTTATTTACGGTTAAAGTTAGAGAAAATATTGCGTCTGAAGCAGAGATTATACCGGAAATTGAAAATATTTACTATGCACCTTTTGATGGTATTATAGATAATTGTTTCGACAACAAAAGTGGAATGTCTGTCAAGAAGGGTAAGCCGATTATAAAATACGACAATGAAGAACTTGCATTCAGACTACTCGCCACGCAAAACGAATATAACAAGATCAAAGCGAAACTTGATTTGATTCAAAATGAATCATTTAATGATATTTCGAAACGCGGGCAAGTGAAATTACTGACTTTGCAAAAAGAACGCGCTGCAATTGATATTGCGAAAAGCCGCTGGCAGTTGAATAAAAGTGAAATGAAGGCTAAAGTATCCGGTAGTCTGGATATTGGTGACGTGGATAAACTCACCGGACGAGCCGTACGCGCTGGAGAAAAATTATTCGAAATAGTTTCAACTAAAAATTTGATTGCTTTAGTATATTTAAATGAAAGTAACGCATCGGTTTTTAATGAAGACAGTATTATTACTTTGTACTTGCACAACAGCCCGGAAACGGCGATAGAATGTCAAGTTCAGAGAATCAGCCCTAAACCGGTTTTAACTGAGAAAAAAGTATTTTGTTATTTGATTCGCCTGAAAATGCTGGATCACCCACAAAATATAATATGTGGTCAACGCGGTATTGCGCGTATTTCCGGTCCACGGATTCGTTTGGGTTATTATTTGTTCCGTAACATAGTATTGTGGTGGCGCCGGGTTTAAATAAGGAGCACCATAGATTATGGAATCAAATGAAAATAAGGAAATATCAGTTAACGAAGATGCTATAAACAGCGAGCAAAGCATAAATGGCACAGTTAGTCCTGTGAATAATGAAACTGTTATTAGCGGCGATGCTCCTGGATCCAATAAAAGCCCTGTTATTAGCGGTGATGTTACAGAATCCAATAAAAGTCCTGTTGTCAGCGGTGCACCGAAAACTCCGGCGCAAGTCCCCAAGCAAGCACAGCAAAAAAACTACATAGGGCGTTTGCGTAATGATTTGGAGTTATTTAAAGGTCAGCCAAACATCAAAGGCGAGCCGACATGGGTTATTTTTGATCCGGTAGCTGATGCTTACTACAAAGTCAGCGATGAGAACTACCACATGATCCGGGCTTTGTCCGGCAATATGGAGGCCGAACAATATCTGGCAAAACTTAAGTCTATAGGTATTCACAGCGAACCGGCTAAGGCTTTACAACTGATCAAATTTTTGCAGGATAACAATTTGTTTATGCCGCGTTATCTTCAAAGTGAAGCTCAGACGAATAAAATGCGTGAGATGAAAAAGAAGATGTTCTGGCAGCGTTTGATGTCGACATATTTATTTTTCAAGATACCAATAGTCAAGCCTGACCGTTTTCTTAATCGTACTATTGACATTGTACAGCATATCCTCAATAAGTGGACTTTGTCTTTGTTGTGGGTAATTGCGATTGTCGGGTATATCGGACTGGTTATGAATTGGCACAAATTCACGGAAAAATTTATCAGTTCAATTTCTTTACAAGGTCTGGCACGTTATTCTATCGCGGTTATCGCGGTCAAATTTATTCATGAATTCGCACATGCTTATGCCGCGAAGGTCAATGGAGTCAGAGTAAGGCGTATGGGGCTGGCAATTGTATTTTTTGTTCCGAGGCTATATTCTGATTTGACCGATTCATGGCGTATACATGATTGGAGAAAACGTTTTTTGATTGATGGAGCCGGTATCATCAGTGAAATAATTATTGGTGGTTTCGCAGCTTTAGTGTGGGTGAATACTGTTCCCGGGATCACTCATTCGGTTGCTTATTTTGTCTTTGCCGTCAGTATTATTAATACCGTATTGATTAATGGTAATCCATTTATCCGTTATGACGGTTATTTTATGTTGATGGACTTTCTCGGCATTGATAACCTCCAGCAGCGTGCGACTGAAAGAACTAAGGTTTTATGGAGAAAATATTTATTCGGTCTTGATTTGCCTACCAAAGATCATACGCACGGTTGGAAACGTCCATTTTTAGCTATCTTTGGGATTTGTACTTTTGTATATCGTATTTTCCTTTATACATCAATTATTATGATAGTTTATTTTCAATTTCCAAAAGCTATTGGTATTGTATTGTTGTGTTTAGAAGTGTATATATTAATTATTAAACCTTTAATAGCGGAGATTAAATTTTTGACTATGATGCGCAAAAAAATGAATCGAACAAAATCTTTATTATCATACATCGGTATTGCCGTGATACTGCTCTGCTTTTTTCTGCCTCTGCCCTGGGATGTGACTTTGCCCTGTGAAGTCAGACCGGTAAGTTCTGAAAGGGTCTATGCGAACAGTGGATATGTTAGTGATATATTAGTGAAAGATGGACAAAGAGTTAAAAAGGACCAGTTGCTGTTTAAACAGTCAAACCCGTATCTTTCATGGCGATTACAAGAAGCGATTGTCGGTATAAAAAGGGACGAAACTATTCTGGATCAAGCCCAAAGCAGTATCAAAAGGCTAGGGGAAATAAAAATCGACCGCCGCGCTTTGCAAAGCAGTCGCAACTTAGTTAAAGAGTTAAAACGCAAAGAAGCATTGTTGGAATTAAAAAGTGGACTGGATGGTGTTTTTGCTTTTTATGACCAAAAATTAAAAGAGGGAAAATGGCTTCGTAAAGGAGATATTATTGGAGAAGTTTATGATCCAAAATTTAAGAAAGTTGTGGCCTATGTAGGCGAAGAGGAAATGCGTAAATTACAGGTTGGTGATAAAATAAAATTACGTCTAAGGCGTGATTTAAAAGCACATGCAGGAGAAATCGTCGCAGTACATGATGTGGTTGCTGAACTGGAACCAACACCGTTGCTTGACGTTTTTGGCGGCAGTATCCTCAGTAACCAAAACCCGCGGCGAGGTTATTTCAAACCTTTACATTCTCGTTATCAGGTGACTATAAAAATAAATGATTCCGTGAATTTGCCTATAGGCCGTTCCGGCTCAATAA
>Ga0307988_1001341_pt1 | contig 14078 bp, 10 predicted proteins | sample EllFjometagen183_FD_203166 | JGI IMG/M metagenome (GOLD analysis project Ga0307988, IMG submission 203166) | Marine microbial communities from Ellis Fjord, Antarctic Ocean - #183 | ecosystem: Environmental > Aquatic > Marine > Unclassified | place: Southern Ocean | collected 2014-10-08 | reverse complement strand
CTTGCAACACAGAGTTCATAAATCTTCTGCTTCCATCTCGAATATACATTTATGTAATGATGATGCTATAAAAATTACAAGCCATTCCATTTATTCTTTTTTGAAAATTGAAATGAACGACATTGTAGAATATTCTACAACTTTAAGACTTTTTAAGCCTGTATCCAAATTTATAAAAGTATATGATATTACAGATAAAATATTAATAAATTTTATTAAAAGATATCCAAATGCAAAGCGTAATGTGGAGACAAGAGAAATAATTGCGAATACCTATTTTAAAATTGCTGATATTTACTCTTTTAACAGGTTGGCATCTCTAAAAAGTTTTTTGTTATTTAAACAATATTCATTTTCTAAAAAAATAATTAATTGCGATGCAAGATTGTTTTTCTTATGGTTTGGGGGGGCGGAAATTAGAGTTCTTTTCAGATGCTTAAGATCATTCCTTCAACATTGAAAAATATGCTGACAAGAACTTCAGAATTTAATCTGTATTATTTTGGTTTGTCAATTATTATAACAAATCTTCAAGCATCTAGATATATTGTGGCATAAGCTTTCATAAGTTGTCCATTTTATGTTATACTATTAAAATCTATATTGGTAAAAGAGATGCTTTATGCATTTTATAAAAGAAAAGTAAATTGAAGTTAGTATCCTTTTATATCCTAAATTATTAAGAATGTCTTTGTTTATGAATATATTATTTATAGAACGTTGTCTTTCGCAAAAGTCAATTGTTTTTGATCAAATTAAGCGTATAAATGAGCATGCTAATATTACAATATTGAACATAAATATTGGAAAGTATCGAGGTTTTGATCATCCTGATGTTATTAATGTTCACTGTCCCTTTTTTCCTAAAATTGAGCATGTAAAAAGTTATTTGTTTAATCATGTTGTTCTAAAAGAAATTAAGAAAATAGTAGACAACAAAAAGATTGATATAATTCACTCTCATTTTGCTTATCCTGAAGGTTTAATTACATCTAAATTAAGCAATAAATATAAAATACCATATGTTATCACAGGACGTGGAAGTGATATATTAGTTTATCCAAAAACAAATAGGTATTTAAAAAAAATAATTAGTAAAGTCTTGACTAATTGTAATGTTTTTATAGGTGTATCAAATCATTTAATAGCAACTGCTGTAGAAATGGGTTTAGAAAAGAACAAAGCATATTTTATACCTGATGGTATACCAGAAAACATATTTTTTTATGATCCAGAACCAAAACAGCAAACTTCAATTAGATCAATACTCTTTGCTGGTTCTTTGCTGCCTGTAAAAAATGTTTTAAGAATGATTAAAGCTTTTGTAATAGTTGCTAAAGCTAAAGCTAATGTTCAATTTAGAATTGTTGGGGCGGGACCTTTAAAGGATGAAATTTTGAAAGTTATTACAAGATATGATATACAAAATTCAATTACTTTCTTAGGTCAACTGGATCATTGGAGATTAGCAATGGAAATGGAAAATGCTGATTTATTATGTTTGCCTAGTATTAGTGAAGGTTGGCCCAATGTTGTTATGGAAGCTATGTCGTGTGGTACGCCAGTTGTAGGGGCTAATGTGGGAGGAATTCCTGAACAGATAATTTCTGATGATTATGGATATTTATGTGATCCAAACTCTTCGGAAGACATTGCTGAAAAATTATTACTGACTTTAGATAGAAAAGACTGGAATTATGAAAAAATATCTAAGCATGGTAAATTATATACAAGAGATGATACAGCTAAAAAGATAGTGAAAGTTTACAGTAATATTGCGCAAAACGATAATAAATAAAAGGTTACTTATTATATCTATCGATTTTTGATTTTTGATTTTGAATTTATGATAGAATTAGTACTGCATTTTGTTGTTTTCATAAAGTGTAGATGAAGTTTTGTATGAAGTAAAAAAGTGAAATCTCGTTTAATTGTTTTCATGCTCAATATTAAAAATATTGAACATGAAAATTTTAATAGTTAGAAATAATTGAAAATTTGTTTGGTTTATCCAACAGCTTTGAGCATACCACTAGCAAGAGTCTTTTTTAATAAATGTTTTCAGTTTTATGACTTATTATTTGATAATACTGGAAAACCAGTAGTAAACTTATTAGATAAAAAGCAGAATAAAAAATTATTACAAAGCTTATGACTATAATGATCAAAAATTCTGTTTTTCTCGACAACAATAAGATTGAAATTGAATTTTTGGTATTTCTTTTATGAACCTATACTGTTCGGCAACATTGCTAAAATTGCTGACAGATTTATTTCAAAATATAGATGAAATTATGTCAGTAAATCGAAAAATAATATTTCATTATCCAGGCCCATTTTATGATGTTTTAGATACAGGAGAAAAAAAACGTCCAAAAAGGATGTATGAAGCATTTTGTGAACTAGGATATGATGTTTATTCTATCATTGGCAATTATTCAGAGCGTAAGATAAAAATTAAAGCAATAGAAGATCAACTTGACGAATTCGAATTTATATATTCCGAGAATACTAACTTGCCATTGCGATTTTCGGGCAAAAGGCATATCCCAATATGGGGCAACGCTGATTTCAAATTATATAAATTAGCATATAAAAAAAAGATTCCTCATGGTGTTTTTTGTCGAGATATATATTGGTTATATAAAGATTTCATCAAAGAAGTAGGATATTTAAAATATTTACTGGCACTTCCTTTTTATTTAGAAGAATTAAAGCTATATAATAGTTATTGTCACAAAGTATTTGTTCCTTCTCAGAGATTTATAGATTCACTGATTTTTATTAATAAACGAAAATGTGTTTCTCTACCACCTGCAGGGAGAATTAGCCAAGTTCAAGATACTTTGGTATATAATTCTGGAGATTCACCTTTAAAATTTATATATGTTGGGTCTGTGAATCCACCCTTCTATGATTTGACTTTACTGTTAAAAGAAATCAAACAATTTAATAAAAGTATAAAGTTGACTATTGTTACAAGAGAGGATGTGTGGAATAAATTTTCAGAATATTATAGTCCATTACCTAGCAATGTCGAGGTTATGCATATTACTGGTATAAAGCTTGAAAAAAAAATACATGAGGCACATCTGTCAATTATTTACTTAATTGAAACTCAATACAGAAAATTGGCTATGCCAATAAAATTTTTTGAAGCTATTGGTTATCAGGTTCCAGTAATTTCATATGGTGACTCTGCTGTTAGTGATTTTATAAAGAAGTATGATATTGGTTGGGTAGTGAATTCTAATGACACAAATATATTTAAATACCTGTTGCAAAATCCTGAAGAAATTGAAAATAAACGTAAAAATATATCTCGAATTTGCAGTGAACATACCTGGGAAAAGAGAGCTGAAAGAGTTGTTGAAGTTTTAACTTGTTAATAATAAAACTAAAATTTATAATGAAAAAAGTCATACTAATCAATCCTCCGTATTCTTCGAAAGTTTTTCCTATACCGGTTATATTGCCGGGACTTGGTTACCTTGCAGAAACACTGCGATCTAATGGTATTGATGTTTATATAATTGATGCACAACTAGGCTGGAAACTTAAAAAGATAGCTGAAAAAATTCAAAATATTAAACCTGATTTTATTGGTTTTTCATTTATGAGCTATATGTCGTCTTCACACTCAAAACTTGTCAAAGATATAAAAGATATTTCAAAAAACAGTATTCTTGTTGCTGGAGGACCGCATGTTTCTTCTCTTCGTGAACAGGTATTAATAGATATTCCTGCGCTTGATTATGGTATTGTTCTTGATGGAGAGCAGTCTTTACTTGATTTAGTACAAGGTAAACCAAAAGTTGATATTCCTGGATTGATTTATAGAAACTCAAATTCTGATATGATTGTAAACTCAGCATGTTTAGAGAACGATCTTGATAAAATTCAATGGCCAAAATATGAGGATTTTGAGCTTGCAAGGTATGGATATGGTATCTGTATTGTGACAAGTAGAGGATGTCCTTATAACTGTATATATTGTTCATGCAACGTAATCGGTAAAAAATATAATTCAGATATTACCTTCACTATATTAATATTTATGGTTGTGGGTGCAATGCTTAATATCCCAATTGGATCTTATTGTATAGAGATAATATAGGCTTTTGGGGCTGTTGAGGTAGAGGGGGGCACAATTGTAGAATATAAAAAAAATACAGTTTTGAGAATATTTCTGTACCACTTATAAAATTTAAATAGCATTAATAGTATTTGAGAGCTGCAATGAAAAAAGATCATTTATTATTTTTTTGTAACTATAGACCTAGTTCTAGCTTTAATGAGTCAGTTTTTATATCTAATGAGTTAAAGTTTTTAAAAGATAATTTTTCTAGTTTAAATATAATTCCTACTATGGATTTATTGAATGATTATAAACCTGAAGAAGGTATTATTCTAGGTTACTCCGCAAAGAGAAAGAAAAAAATATTATCCAAAATATTTTGTTATTTCTTTTATTCTTTTACAAGTGTCTACTTTTATAAAGAAATTCTTAGTAATTTTAATATTCTTTTAAATATAGATAAATTAGCTCGCTTGATCATATTTTTGGGAATTGCTAAAGGTTTTAATAAATGGTTAAAAAATTATCTTAAATGTAATAATGTTTCTGTAGATTCCCTAATTTTATATACGTATTGGTTTTGCCCTATAACCTTTGGATGTGCACTACTAAAAAAACACTATCCAAATATTACTGTAATATCAAGAGCTCATGGGTTTGATCTATATGCAGAACGTCAAAAGATAGCTTATAAACCTTGTAGATCTTTTTTATTTTCTTTAATAGATAAAGTTTATACCGTTTCAGATGATGGTAAATACTACCTAGAATGTAACTATCCCAAGTATTCTTATAAAATAGAAACTGCTCGGTTGGGAACTTCTCTGCCGGATTTTAGCTGTAAAATATCAACAGATGGAATTTTTAGAGTTGTATCTTGCTCAAGTATTATTCCAGTGAAGCGAGTTCCACTGTTAGCGAAAGTATTATGTAAAGTAGCAGAAAAAAATATAGATAGAAAAATAATTTGGACCCATATTGGTGATGGGATTGAAAGAGAAAAAGTAATGATTGAAACTCAGTCTTTCCCTTCTAACTTACATTGTAAATTTCATGGTAATATATCCAATGAAGAAGTATTTTCTTTCTATAAAAATAATCCTGTTGATGTGTTCATAAATGTTAGTTGTTATGAAGGAATCCCTGTTTCAATTATGGAAGCACAGAGTTGTGGTATTCCCGTAGTGGCGTCATCTGTTGGGGGAATTCCAGAAATTGTGAATAACAATAACGGTTTTTTGGTTCCTTATGAAAGCAAAGTGAAAACAATTTCAGAAATAATTATAACATTCATGCAATTACCTGTTGATGAATTGGAAAAAAAACGATTTTTTAGTAAAAAAATACATTTTGAAAAAAATAATGCTGAAAAGAATTTTTTGAATTTTATAACCAGTTTAAAAAAATTTAATGATTAAAGTTTTTTTGAACTTTTTAAAATCTAAATCTAAAAATAATATTTTAAAATCACCATCATGACTCATCATACAAAATTAATACTATATATTCATCATACACCTTTTTTTTAGAGGAGCAGCAACAAGTCTTTCATACCTTTTGAAAGAGCTTGATCGCACTCGCTTTACCCCTATTATATTGCTGACTTATTACAAGCTGAAAACAGCCTCTTTTTTTAAAGAGGATATAATAGAAATATTTAAATAAAAGGCAGCTTACTTCAAAATGGATCATTTTGAAGAAAATTAAGTTTCAAGCAATTTAGAAATTTACAAACAGGCAAGTCTGTTGCGTTTTGTAAGAGGCTCAACTATTATATGAAAATTCTATTTATAACTCATTGTCATGGAAACTACGGGGCAAGTAAAAGTCTGCAATTATTAATACGAAACTATAAAGATGCAGATATTGACTTAGTAGTTCCTAAAAGTATTAGAGAAAAAAATGATCTGAAATCTCTTCGTGAATTTTATGGTAATGGTGTAAATAGCATTGACAAGTTCTTTTTACCATTTGAGTACTGCAGTTTGGGGTGTCCAGAAGAGAAATTACTCCATCTGAAAAACTTTTTAAAAAACTTTCTATGGAAACTAAGCAAAAGAAAACTTTGTAAAAAATTTTACTTAGGAAAATATGATTTTATACACCTAAATTCTACTGTTCTAAATCCCATAATTACTTCAGATCTGCCTTTTGTTGTCCATGTTAGAGAAGTGGTTGCTCATCCAAAGAAAAAAACATTTCAGAAATTACTACAGGCAAGAGGATTGATTTTTATTAGTCCTGCAACTCAGGATGTATTTAATAATAAACAAATAAAAACCAATAGTATTATTTTGAATAATCCGTTTGATATGACTTCATTAGGAAAAAAATATGTTGTAGATGAAATACTAAGTGAATACCAATTGAAACAGCAGCAAATCGTTTTTAGCAGTATCGGAAGAATTGAAGAATCAAAAGGAATAAAATGTATTATAGAAGCTTTTCGTAAAACTTATAACCCAAATTATATCCTACTTCTTCCTGGAAAAGGTAACCCTGGATCACTATATGAACATGAATGTCATAAATTATCAAAAGGAGACTCAAGAATACACTTTCCGGGTGAAATAGAAGATATAAATAAAATATATCTAATAAGTGATTATATCATTCGGGGAGATCCTTACCACATGGTTGGAAGAACAATTTTTGAAGGATTATTTGCTGGTTGTGATGTGATTATTCCTGGTATACTTATTAACATTACCAACAACGTGAACCTACTGGAATTTAAGGAAAAGATCCATCTTTATCCGGCACAGGATTCTATCGCGCTTGAAAATATTTTGAATGGATTGTCTTATAAAATCACAAAAAAACAATATTATTCAAACCTCAAAGAATATATCAATTCTTTTGATGGATTTGTAAAGAAAGTATTGTTATAAATTTTTCAAATATTTGGAGAATACTATAATGAAGAATAATTTTGTATTTATAGGTGTGCAGATCATATTGCCCTTTGTCATATGAAAGTGATAAAACAAATAAATTGAATGAGTTAGTAATATTGAATATCTTACAAATAAACACTGCAGATATTGGAGGTGGTGCTGAGTCTTCAGCAAGAAATCTTCATATTCAATATAAGAAATATGGATATACTTCCTGGTTGGCTGTTGGTAGAAAATTTACAAATGATAAAACAGTTATTAGAATTCCACTATTTGAAAAAAAATCTCTATTATCACCACTTTATGAATTATTAAGAACATCTTTAGAAAAAGGACAACTTAAGTTTCAACCTATAAGTCGTCTTCGTACTTGGCTTCCGCGGCTAATAAGTTGGAGAAGGTTTAATAATTGGTTTCATGGTGGGGAAGACTGTCTCGGATATGAGGTTGAGAACTTAATTAATAATTTACCTGAAAAGCCTGATGTCATACATTGTCACAATCTTCATGGAGGTTATTTCAATTTGGAATCCTTAACTAAATTGAGTCATAAATACCCGATAATTCTTAATCTTTGCGATACTTGGCTATTAACAGGTCATTGTTCATACTCATTTAATTGTGAACGTTGGCAAAATGGATGTGGTAATTGTCCTGATATTTCTATATATCCATCTATTAGAAAAGATCGGACAGATGAAAACTGGATTATTAAAAAAGAAATATACGAAAAATCTCAGCTTTATGTTGTGGGAAATTCAAACTGGACTATAAATCAGGCTAAACAGTCAATGCTAAAGGCTGCTGACTATACAGTTATTGAAAATGGAATTGATCAAAAAGAATTCTGTCCAGGTGATAAAGTTATTGCTAGAGATAATATTGGGCTTTCCCAAAAAGAAATAATAATCATGTTTGCAGCAAATAATATCAAAAAGAATCGGTTTAAAGATTTTGATACAATGGAAAAAGCTATGAGTGAAGTAGCTGAAAGATCTAGTAAAACAATCACTTTTGTATGTGTTGGTCAAAAATCTGATACAAAGAAAATATCGGATAATGCAAAAATAATATTTACTGGATATATTGATAATATAAATAAAATGGTGAACTATTATCGAGCAGCAGATGTATATATTCATGCAGCTAAAGCAGAAGCTTCAGGTAAAACAATTACCGAAGCTTTATCATGTGGCACACCGGTTGTAGCAACAAATATTGGAGGCATTCCTGAACAGGTTATAGATGGAGTGAATGGATATTTATATGAACTTGAAAATTATAGTGATATGGCTGATAAAATTATATCTCTATTAAACAATGACGAATTAAGAATGAAAATGAGTAGAATTGCACCAACTACTGTTGAAAGATTTAATATTAATAATCAAACAGATCAATTTATAAATTACTATAGGAAAGTTATCGTTAATTTTAATTCTATTAAATAATTTATGGTTGTTTTATGATTTAATTTATTCTTAAAAGATTAAAAGTTAATATTATAAATATGAAATTATTGAGGAATGCAATGAAAAAATTAATTTTGCTTTAATAGGTGCTGGAGCTGTTGTTACTAAAGATATTCCTGATTATGCATTAGTTGTTGGAAATCCTGCTAAACAAATAAGTTGGATGAGCGAATATGGAGAGAGGTTGGATTTGCCTCTTCAAGAAAATGCAGAAACGGTTTGTCCCCCATACAGGGGAAAGATATGTATTGAAAAATAAAATATGTAGTATAGGTAAATAATATATGGCAATTAATAAGATGGCAAGTAAGTATATAATTGATTTAAGGCGGAATGATCTAAATATCACAGGACTGCAAGGTTTACTTATTGTTTTGGCAGGAAGTCTATTAATTTCAATAGGGATATGGAATTGCAGTCTTCCGCTTGGAGATGAAGCCGGGTATATTTTAAGTGCAATGAAATTACTTAGTAATGGGAAATCTACTCCTAACCTTTATTTATTAAATTATGAATTTTTACTTAAGTATATTTCTTCTGATCCTATTGTTGTACATACTATTTGTCGATTTTACACTTCAATATTTTCCTGTATCTTTATGTATCTTTTTCTATCTAGGTTTAATCGCTTTACTAATAATTACGGGATTCTCATTACTTCTGCATTATGGACGTGCTGTGCTTTGAACATTCCAGTTGTTCAATTTGGTAATATTAATCTCTTTGCTCTTAATATCGTATTTCCTGCGTTAATTTTGATAATGCATAAAATTACTATAAACAGAGCTCTTTTTTTATTATTTTCAGTACTTTGGTCGGCACAAACAAGGATTGCGTATTTTGCACCGTTTGTACTGCTGTTAATACTATTTATTTATTTATACATAAGATATTTACAAAAAGTAAAATGGAAAATATATATTTCTAGAAAAATTATAAACACAGTAATGCTCTTTCTTTTAATCATTTTATCTTTTGCTTTTATTAAATCTTATAAAGGAAAGTCTTTTGCAGAACTCGATAGGTATCTTTTACTTGGCCTTGAACAATGCTATACCAGTTTATATTCAAAATTGCATCCCAGTGAAAAAATTTCAACGATGGTTGAGTATAGTAATGTAACAGACAAAGTATTTAATAATCCTACTGGTTTTATTGATGCGACAATGAAAAATCCAACAGAAGTAATCAAGTACTTATCTGTTAATGGAGCAATTAATTCTGTAATCCTTATTCCTGCCTTACTTCGTCATAGGAGCTTTTTTGTTCCTGTAAGTCTTGGTAAGAAAGGTGAAATAATAGAGATATCTATTCTACTATTATTTATTGTATGGGGTGCTTCAATAGGATTAAAAGAGTTAAAAAAAACTGGTGTACTTAATAGAATAAAATTCATAGAATTTATAAAAAACTCAAAATTCCTTATATTATTAGCACTCGGAAGTACTTCGGTAATATCAATTTTTTTACATATACCTGATGGAAGGTATTGGATAACATTATCACTGCTGATCTATCTTTTTATTGCATGGAGTATTAGTCACTTATATTCAAAAATAAAGTCATCAAAGACTAAATTAATATTGTACTTGGTTATCTTCATTCTATTTCTTCACCCACTTTTTATTGGAGCGGAAAGTAATAGGAAAATTTTTAACAAAATGAGGCTTGCTCATAGTGATAGTTCCTCAGCACCAATTATTGCTGGTCTTTATCCTGGTGCTTTTGGAACTTATGCTTTCGGTTTAAATAGAGAAATTATTACTGTGAATAATATTTCTATTGAAAATATTAAAAAGAACAAGTATGATTTTGTCATCATCAGTTCCTATTTTAGAAATTCAAGCTTCTGGAATAAAAATAGTGATTTCTTGCAATCATTTGAAAAAATCCCTGCTCAATTCGGTCAGAAAAAATTGGGTGCCAGCAGTGATAAATATAAATTGGGTGTATACACAAAACAATAAGCGATCTTGACAATTACTTTTAAATAAAGATGATTAATATAGTATATTATAATATGTTTCAACCTGTAGAAAATAAATTACCATTCACTTATATTTCTGAATATTTAGGATTACTATTTTTAATTTTAATCCCATTAAATATTAGAATTACTAGTCAATTCTATATCCACGATATATTAGCCCCATTAATGCTATTGTGTCTTTTGTTATATCTCTTAGGAAACTGGAGGGAGTTTTTTAACCCCGTTCTGTTTTATTTATATGCATTTCTAATTGTAATATTAATTCTCACCATTTTTCATTATAAAAATACTACAGACATATATGAATTGGGTATTTTTTCATATATGATCCTAATATTTCTGTTTTTCTTATTCTTTCCTTTATCAATAAAGAAAATTAAATATTACGGAATTACAGTTATAGTAGTTATTTTTATATTTTTTGTCATTACTGAAATTTGCAACGTGAATATCAAACATCAAGTATATGATAATAGTTCATTGCAAATTCTTACAAACCGATTCTTTTTTACATTTGAACATCCAAATTTACTTGGCTCATTTTATGTTTTACCAATAATATGCATTGTTTTTGGATTTCTTAATAAAATTCAAGCACTAAAATTAAAGTATTTTATACTATTCATACTAATTCTTTCCTTTTTTTCTTTTCCTCTTGTCTTTACTGCAAGTAAACATATTCTTCTTAGCATTGCTATTGTACTAGGTTTAATTTCTATCAGAAAAGAATTCAATCCATCAAAAAGTATTCAATTGCTTATTTGGATGACTTTAATAGTTATATTTATTATCTTTTATTTGACCGTTATTTTTCCTTTTTTTCCCATAAAACAAAGCTTCCCTTATATTAATATTGATACTTTGGGTATGTATACTATTCATCAGGAGATATATTTAAAAATGATTCTTCATAATTGGAATACATTTTTATTTGGTGTAGGACGTTCAAATGTTTTTCAAGCATATCCTCAATTAGTAAATCATGAAGAAATCTATTCTATTCTATCTCAGTATAATCTTACACAACTTACATCAACTTTTACTCGGTATATGGATGCTCATAATGAATTTTTAAATATTTGTGCATCATTTGGAGTTATTGCAGTGGGGGTACTGTATTTATTTATTTTTAAAACAAAACAAATGATTAAAACCAAATTACTTCAAAAACAAATACTGGTATTTTTCATTTCGGCACTATTTATGGTTTCCTTTTGGGATGATATATTAAGCAAGCGCTGGATATGGATTTGTCTTGGAATAATTCTTTCTCAATTACGTTTACTTGAAAATAATAGAACTCAACGAATAACAGACTAAATACTGGACTATTAAATGAATGTTAGCTTTATCTTTCCATGTTTAAATGAAGAGGAAACTCTTGCTTATTGTATTAATGAAGTAAAAGAATCTTTAGATCAGGATCAAACATTAAAGTATGAAATAATCGTTGCCAACAATGGGAGTACAGATACTTCGGTTAATATAGCTGAGGCTTCCGGTGCGCGAGTTGTTAATGTTCCTGAAAGAGGTTATGGATCAGCTATTACAGGTGGAATAAAAGCTGCAAAAGGAGAATATGTGATTTTTGCAGATGCTGATGGTAGTTACCGACTTAATGAAACGTCACAGTTGTATAAGGCTACAGTTGAGAATTCTGCTGACATGGGGATTGCATCTAGAATGCTAGGTACAATTGAAACTGGTGCAATGCCATTTCTTCATAAGTATCTCGGAACTCCTATCTTGACTTTACTAATTAATCTTTTTTTTAAAGGAAAGCTTTCAGATTGTAATTCAGGATTTAGGTGTATAAAAAAAGAAACTTTTTTATCATGGAATATTCGAGGAACAGGTATGGAATTTGCGAGTGAATTGTTAATAAAGGCTCTAAAAAATAGATCTGAAATAATTGAAATTCCCTCAGGTCTGAAGCAGGATCTTAGAAAACGTGCTCCTCATCTTAGGACTTGGCGTGATGGTATGCGACATTTACTTTTTATTTTATCAGAAAAACCGCAGTTTATGGAAATCTTAGGACTCTTTATAATAATTCTAGCTTCAATCTTGCAGCTGGTGGCACTTTTTATTGGGCCTTCGATCATGTATTCATTTAATCTATTTGATTATCACACACATGCACTGTGCTTGTTTATAGTGGGTATGGGGGTGCAGTTATATCTGCTTGGATGTTACATATATGTGCATAGTGAAGAAAAACCTCTTAAGATTACAAGAAAACTGCTTTCAATGGATGAAGGCAGTCTTTTTTTTACTCTTCTTCTTACTTTCTCTTTTACAATTTTGTCGATTATAATTATATTTGTAATTTGGTCATATTCCAGTTACGGAAATTTGCAAATAATCAACCCGTTTCTTGTTCTTGTTCACTTTATATTACTGATTGGGTTTTTAAGTATTGGTTTATTAGGTATCCATATTATGAAAAAGGTGGGATAGTGTATGTCAGATAAATCTGATTTTAATTTCTACGCAGATAAGTATAATAAGACTCTCAATCATGCATTGTTGGCCTCTGGAGAAAACTCATTATATTTTGCGCAGGCTAGAATAAATTGGACATCAAAACTTATTTCTAAACAAAGATCAACGACAGAAGTAAATAGTATTATGGATTTTGGTTGTGGAATAGGAGCTTCAGCTGAAATTCTTGCTAATCACTTTTCTTCAGCAAAAGTGATAGGAGTAGACCCATCTAAAAATTCAATCGACATTGCAAAGAAAAATAATAGTCAAGAATTTAAATTTTATGTAAATGAAGAATTTACGTCTAATAATTCTATGGATATGGTCTATTGTAATGGAGTATTTCATCATATCCCAATTTCTCAACGGGCCAGTGCAGTTAATTACATCAAAAGCTCGTTATCTTCATCAGGAATTTTAGCCGTATGGGAAAATAATCATTGGAATCCAGGGACTCGTTATATTATGAAAAAATGTCCTTTTGATATTGATGCAAATACATTATCACACATCTTGTTTCAAAAAATTCTAGAAGAAAATGGCTTTGAGATTATGGTAGTTAATTTTCTTTTCATATTTCCTAGAATATTAAAATTATTCCGACCACTCGAAAAATATTTATGTAGAATTCCCCTTGGTGGTCAATATTTAATTCTTGCAAAAATAAAAAAATGAAATTTACAATTATAACTGCGTGTCTTAATTCAGAGAAAACCCTTCAAAGAACTATTGATTCTGTGATAATTCAGGATTTTGAGTGTATTAAGCATATCTTTGTTGATGGAGGTTCTTCTGATTCTACTTTGGATATTATCCAGAGATATATTGATTTGGTTGACAAAAAATGTTTAGATATTGAAGTAATCGTTGTTCATCAAAAAGAGAAAACCGGAGTAACTGGGGCATGGAATCTTGCTCTTAAAGAAGCCAAAGGTGATGTTGTTCATATATTGAACAGTGATGATTGGTATGAACCGGATACAATTTCTACTGTTACGACTGCTTTTGATAAATATTCAAATATTGATATTGTGTATGCATCAGCGTACTTTCATACTTCTGAAAAAAATAAGTTTATTCGTTCTTGCCGTTCCCTTATGTTTCTACCATTATTAATGCCTTTGGCACATCCATCAACTTTTGTAAAGAGTTCT
>Ga0307988_1001338_pt1 | contig 14106 bp, 7 predicted proteins | sample EllFjometagen183_FD_203166 | JGI IMG/M metagenome (GOLD analysis project Ga0307988, IMG submission 203166) | Marine microbial communities from Ellis Fjord, Antarctic Ocean - #183 | ecosystem: Environmental > Aquatic > Marine > Unclassified | place: Southern Ocean | collected 2014-10-08 | reverse complement strand
CTTGGAATTGATCTTCTCGCATGGTTCTCCAATAATTAATTGAGATGGGTCTGTGTTGCTAACGTCTTAGGCTTGAGCTGCTTCTCAAAACAGACTCGCATTGCAAGATAGCTGTATCCATCCACATCATTTTCTTTTGCATACTGCCGATGAGTGCACACTAAGCAAATTATAATTCAGGCTCAACTATCATCTGTTTAACATTCAAAAAGCTTAGGTTGCAAAACCACCGCTGATAATGAATTTTTGAAGTAGGTTATGTACTCTAATATTTATTTTATAAGGAGGAATCGTTGCTCCTTCCAACTTTTCAAAATATGACTTTGCTTTGTTTTTGTCGACCGTCTTCTTTAGATCATCAAAGTGTCCATATTCATTTATATTTGACTCACTTATACCGGAGTTCATCATATTTCTCAGCTTGCCTTCGTCCAATCCCAGACGTTGTGAAATTTTATAGATTTCCGCGTTCTTAGCTTTGAATTGATATTCCGTGATATATTCTCTAAAGGTTTTGTCACTTTCTAATGATGCCTCACCACTTTGAATATCATGTAGAAAAATATTCGCATACTTTTGCTCTTCTTGAGTTAAAGAAGCAAAGGATTTATGCAGCGCATCCAAAGTCTGCTGAAGTTGGTCGCTATCAACATTTTCTTTGTTAAGAGTCTTTAAGTATTTTTCAAAACGGGAGTTCATATAATCCGCATCGATAGCTTCTGTATCTATTTCGGTCAAATAGCCAGCAATTTCATATGGGGCATCATCTGAACCGCCCCCACCGCTGCCATTAAACATTTCTTTGTAACGAAGAGCCAAAATCAGGTAAGTACTTTCATCAAATTCCATCTCAATCACTGACTTTGGTTTACCTCTACCATTGCTAAACTCATATGTGGATAGGCTCCATTTAAAGCTTTGAATTTTGGCAGCCTCCAAATGGGTATTTAACTCTTTGAAAAGCTTAGCAAATTTGCCACGTACAGAATTGTCACCCGGTAGTTTCTCCATATTTTGGATTCCTGCACTATTGAACAATTGGGAAATTTCGTCAAAAACTGAGTTCATTTTTTTTAGATTATCATCCAAATGATCTACAAAGAGTCCAATCGGTTTATTGCCGGAATAAAGTTTTACCGCTTTATAAATATTCTGTTCCATAGTGTGAGGCAGTCTATAATAGCGAATTGTTCCAAAAGGTTTGTCGGGGCCAAACAGACGGTTTGTTCGCGAAAATGCCTGGATGATGTTTTCATATTTTAGTATCTTATCCATGTATAATGTATTCAACCACTTAGAATCGAACCCTGTTAGCATTTGGTCAACCACAATCAATAACTCTATTTGCTTCTCCGGTGTTCTTTCTATCCTGACATAGGGCGCTTTGTGAGCAAGTCTTGCTGCAATATCTTTCTTAAATTTTGCGTGATTGGCTAGCGTAAAATCCTGCTTGTACCTAACATTATAGTCCTCTATGATTTCTACCAATCCATCCTCTTTATATTCTACACCACCACTATTATCAATATTAGGGTCAAATAAAGCTGTGATCTTCAATTCAGGCCTTATTTTTTTTATCAACTTATAATAATCTATTGCTTCTTGTATACTGCTGGTTGCAAAAATGGCATGAAACTTTCCGACCTGGCTTAGAGTTAACCAGTTTCCCAATATATCGTTTACTACCATCAGCTGATGTTCATCGCGCTTATATTGTGACCCGGGTATAAAATCTTCTATTCCTTTGACATATTTTCCTTTATCATTTTTATATCCAGCCATTTTCAAATGCTGCATATATTTATTAAAGATCACTTTTTTCTTGGGATCTGCTAATGCCTCACTCACATCTTTTGCCTTGGCTTTCTCAAGACCTACTACCCTCCTTAAATCTCTATCCTTATAAGTCAGTACTTTATAAGGATCAAAACCAAGTACATTTTTATCCCCTATGCCATCGGCAATGCTGTAGCGGTGCAATTCATCCCCAAACACAGTTGAGGTAGTATTTAATTTCTTTTGGTTTTCTTCCTGGATGGGCGTTCCAGTAAATCCAAAAAAAATGGCAGCAGAAAATGTACTTTTTATGACTTGAAGCATGTCGCCAAAAGTCGAGCGGTGGGCTTCATCGACAATAAATACTATCCTTTGAGAATTCATCAGCTGAAGATCATGGGCATTAAGTCCGTCCTCTTCATCTTTTATGTTACTCATCTTCTGGATTGAGGTAACAATTAAGGTGTTGGCTGGATCAGTGCTTTTTAGTTTTGTTAGCAAAACACCGGTATTTTCGGTCGCTTGAACGTCCTCGCTCTCATCGGCAAAGCCCCGGTATTCTTTCAAAGACTGGGTCCCCAATTCGATCCGGTCCATTAAAAATATCACCTTGTCAGCATCTTTAGAATTTGCAATTAATTGTGCAGACTTAAAACTGGTCATAGTTTTTCCGGAGCCTGTGGTATGCCAAATATAACCACCCAATAGATGCTTACTTATCCAAAAGGTTTTTGAAACTTTGTCGGATATTGCATTGGCTGCATAATATTGATAGCTGCGCATTACTTTCAGAACTCCATCGGAGCCATCAGCAACAGTGTAAAAGCCAATTAACTGATGTGCCATAGGAATAGAGAGTAGTGAGGATGAAATTTCTTGCCAGTTGTTTATGGGTTCGTTGTTAAAGTTTGCCCAGTGGAAATAGAAATCCTTATTGAACTTCCCATCATGACCCGGATTGGCAAAATAAACTGTTTCCTCTGGCTCCATGGCAACAAATATCTGAACCAGTGAAAATAATCCCGTAAAAATTCCTTCATCAGAATATTTTTGTATCTGATGGTATGCCTGACTAACAGCTACACCGCTTTTTTTCAATTCAATATGTATAACAGGCATACCGTTGATTAAGAGCATTAAATCGCCACGGCGATTATTTAGTATTTTTGATTTGCTCTCAAATTTTGGCTGTTGCACAATCTGATATCGGCTCTGCCCTGCTGCTATCTCGTGTCGGTCGTATATTTTCAGGCTGATTTCCTTACCAAAATGAAGGCTGTCATCAGGATTATCCCGTATTATGGAAACAGTTTTTCCATTTATGAAAGAATTCAATTTGAGGGGTGTTCTCAACGTTGTAATCTGCTCCAGAATTTGGTGCATTTCGCTGTCTGTCAGGGCGTAGTCGTTTAGTCGGTCGATCCCACGGTTGTTATCAAAGAGAATCTGCGCCCAGTTCTTTAGCAAATCTTCTTCTGTGGGATATTGTAAGGTTTCTTTCTCCCAACCTTTTTTTGAGAGAATATCTACTAAGGCTTCTTCGAATTCGGCTTCTTTGGTAAAAGTCATTTTATTTAAATTTCTTTTTTAGTCATTTGAAAAAAGCATTAAACAAACATTTTTTCAAGACCGGCTTTTTTGATGTTTTTTAATTTCTCAAGCTCACACTTATAGTGGGTAGTAAGGCTATCCAATTGGACAAATAGCTCACCTATTTTTAATTGTTCATCCACTTTAGGTGCCATATAATTATAAATATTTAGTTCCTCTCGATTGATTTTTGGCATTCCTGTTCTTGAAGAAACAGAGACTGAATAGTTATAGAAAGCCTTTGTTTGAAGGATAGAATATAAAAAAGTTTGAACAACTCCATTCTTCGTGTTTAGTATGTAAGAATCAGCACTTGCCAAGCCTTCACCTGGAGCAATTGCATATTTTCCAAGCTGTGGATTAATCTTTCCGTAGATGATATCACCCTTATGAAAATGAAATTTCCCACTTATCAAATTACTATCTTTTACCTTCAGTACATTATCCAGAATTATTCCTGTGAATGATTCTATGTTTCCAGGACCGATATGTAGTAACTCATCATATTCTGCTAACTTGGGATCAACCATATTAGTAGATATGTTCACGGACTCTTCCCAATTGCGTTCTTCCCAAGCCCCAGTAAAACCATCGAAACGAAGTTCGGGAACATCCGCACCATTTTTAGGGAACATATTTTCGAGTATCGATCTTTTAATTTTTAAGAGGTTGTCGTACTTCTGCCGGTGAAGGGCAACAAGTTCGTCTAGGTGTTTGAAATATATACCGATGCTTGTTTGTTCATCAGAATCTGGAAACATAAATTGCATTTTTTTTAATGCCCCAATTGTTATCTGATTAATTGTAGCACCAAGATTTTTCTCTATCTCTTTGTTGAACTGTTTTGTGTCAAGCAGCACATTAATAAAAGCTGATTGTTTAGAATGTATGCCTGTCATAAAAGCGCCAATAACAGTATTGTCCATTCTTCCCTTCACCTGTGCGTGTTTTCCAATCAAAGAGCGGGAGCCATTGCGAACTACGACAATAACATCTCCTTCTCTAACATTATCTGAATTCACTGCATTTGATTTTACAAATACATTATCACCATAAACTATTTCACCATTTTTTACATTTGAGGAACGAAGAACAAATGTGCCACCTTTTTCAGTAACATTAGTTGGCGAATAGGTTAATCCACTATAAAGATCAACTTCATTTTCCAACTCACCCTCTTCCCAGTCATCAACATATCCCTTAAAACGGATCTCCGGTTTTTTTTCTTTCACCACCATCTTAGTCCCCACTTAGTAGCGATTTGAACTTACTAAGACCTTTCATATCAAATTCATTACCCACAAGCCCATCGATAAGTGATGTTAAAACCTTCTCCGTTTCGTGGATCTCGTCTGTTATTTGGGAATAAGTAGTGGCGTATTTTTCTGAAAGTGCCTGTACTTTACCCGTCAGTCCGTTAATTACCGAATCGGGGAGCATGTTCAGGGATGTAACAAGGGGGCTAATCCATTTGAGTTCAAGTAGTTCATACACCTGCTCATCAGATAGTTTTTCAATAGTCTCTTTTGTTTGTATATGTAACCTTGCTCTCTCTGTTTTTACTTGCGCTTTGAGGTCTTTTTCTTTGGCAATCAGTTCTGCAACATTTAAAATTTTGGCTTCGTATGAATCTTCCGCGAACACCCTGTTCTTTTTCGTTTCAGCCTTTATTTGCTTAGCTTCTTTTGATACTGTCGCATTTACAAAACTGTTCTTTGCATCATTTACAGCTTCTGATTCCATTTCATCCTCTGAAAGCAAGTTGAGTATTTCCTCGTAACCAGAGGTTATTTCAACAAGGCTGCTTTCCTTTTGCTTCAAATGCTGCAATTCATCTTTTAAGTATCTCCCTTGAACTAATTCAAAGGGCATGAGGCGGCCAATCCACCCCTCCTGAACTTCCTGATCCTTTCCTTTTTTCTTCTTAAGCACCATGTTTGGATCAACTTTTTTTGTCGCTGCAAAGCCTTCGGTTTGGATGATTTCCAAATCTACCGCGATGAGGGTCCAATCATCATCGAGTAATTGATATGCCTCGTATTTATCTATTAGCGGGAGCTTTTTTAAACGTCCAAATATATCTTCACTCAGAATGGCTTCTTCTCTCGAGACTGGTACTGAGAACATATTGGCCAATAGTTCAGTCTTCAGAAATCTATGAAAGTTATCAAAAGCGGTATTAAAATTACGTGCAAATTCTGTTACAGTGGAGTGTTCAGTGATGACGATCTTCACACCTTCTGCTTTTAATTTGCTATAAGTAGCTGAAGTTTGTGAGAATAATTCCTCTCTCAAGCATGGAAAAGCCTGCCAGTATTCTCCGAGGTCATCAATTTCTTTTTCAGGGATACCACCAAACATAGAAGCATATATATCCCAGCTTTCAGCATCAACCGACGAATCGACATACCGTGATATATTTAAGCTATATTGATTCTCACGGATGATTTCCCTGCTTACTACTTTTGAGAACTTTGGATTCGTCTGCCTCTTGATGACCGTATCAGTAATTCTCTTTATATCCGATGCTCTGAGCTTATTGTTTTTCCCGATTTTGACAAAATTTTTAGATGCATCCACAATCAAGATATCTGTATTTCTACGTTTTTGTTTTAAAACTACAACAATAGTGGAAATCGGTGTGCCAAAGAAAATGTTAGCAGGAAGCCCTATGATTGAATCAATATGATTTGCTTCAATGAGTTTTTTACGAATCACACCTTCTTCACCACTACGGAACAGTACGCCATGAGGTAAAACAATGGTCATAATACCGTCCGGGTTTATGTGAAACAAGTCATGCAGCAGAAAAGCATAGTCTGCTTTAGTTTTAGGCGCGAGACCAAATCGAGCATAGCGAGGGTCGGTTTCCTTGTGATCAGAATCCCATTTCTGAGAGTATGGTGGATTTGAAACAACAGCGTCAACATACAGGGGGTCATATGAATTGATGGGATCATTTTCATCAAAATAGGGCCAATCGTCCTCTAACGTGTCCCCATTGCGAGTTTCAATATTGTTGGGCAAAATCCCGCGCATGACCAAATTCATACGAGTGAGGTTATAGGTATTCTGCTTTAACTCCTGAGCATAATATTTTATGTTATTTTCATCATCAATATGTTTTGCTACGCTACTACCAATATTAATTAATAGTGAGCCCGAGCCACTTGTGGGATCATAAATCTGAATTTCTTTTTTGTCTTTCAAATGATCAGCAACAATTTCTGACATCAGGAGGGAAACTTCATGAGGCGTATAGAATTCTCCTGCTTTTTTACCTGCATTTGCTGCAAACATACTTATCAAGTATTCATAAATAAAACCAAGCACATCATAGTCTTGCTTGCCATCCATAGGTATGTCTTTAATCAAATGAATTAGCTTACTAATTGCTTTCGTCTGCAAAGCGGTGCTTTCCCCAAGTTTGCTCAATCCAGTCTGTAAAGTGTCAAAAATACCGTCAAACAATTTCTCATGTGCAGGACTAATTAGGCGGCTGAAAGCCGACAATGCATCCCGGACATTAGACACATCAAAATCCTTTCCCATTTCAACCCAGGTGGAAAACAGATCTTTATGGGCAATGAAGTAGCCAATATTACTTTTGATGTGCTCTACCGTTTCAGCATCTTCTTCTGAAAGCGCATTTATATCTTTCTCGGAGAAATCTTCTTTTTTTGCAAAGCGCAATTCTTTGTCAGATAAATATTTATAAAAAATGAAACCTAGGATATAATCCTTGTACTCATTGGCTTCAATTTTTGATCGCATTTGGTTAGCAGATTCCCAGATTTTTGCTGCTAATTGTTGTTTATTCATAATTACTTATTCTTTTCTATTAAGATGTTAACAACATATCTAAATTAAATGTATAGCGCCAAATTAATCCGATCAAGATTATAGAAACCTTCGCGGGATTATTCCACCATACCGAAGGAATTAATGTAACTGTTCTTGCTTGTCTATAAAAAAAATACAATTGGTTTTCATATAGCATTCTCGGCATTTAGATTTGATATGATCCTTCATTCATGATTGCTACTTGTTGCATAAGATTGGCCAACCAAAATGCAGTCGCCATAAACGCTCAACTGTTTTTCCAAAATCTTGATACCTTTGTGGCGTGTTAAATTCAATCTCTGACCATAACACATACGATACCCGCCACTTTTCTAAATCACACAATGAGCTATCATTTATGGCCAGGGAGCCTGTTCCATCACCACCACGGTACTCTTGAAGTATTCTTTCTCTCAAACCACCAGAACCTTTTGGACCGACACCACCAATCCCGTTATACACTAAATTAAAACCATCCACGGTCCGTGTGCAGATATGTTGCAAGTCCCGATGTGTGGCTACCCTATCGGCGAAATCGATTGAGCCAGGCTTTTGAGATGGTCTAGAATTTAGCAATTCGCTATTTGTATAAGATGTGTAAATCCAGTACAGCCCATCTTGCATAGTATCTAGATCTGACTCAAACATGAGATTGTTTCCGCTCCTGACAAGATGCAATCTGGATTCTTGAAGTTGATTTAGGAATTCAATGAGGCTTTTGTACACTAATTGAGTCTCCTATTTCTATTAAGAATTAAGCATTAGACTTGGGCAGTGTTGTTGTCACTAAGGATGGTCATATGCTCCCCACATTTCGGACAAGAATGCCTGTTATCCCATGACTGAACATTCGTAGAATTACATTCGGGACAACGATTTAGAAAACTAGGAACAACATCCGGGTCTTCGATAAGACCCCCACCATGAAATTCTACCGGGACTTCGACTAGCGACTTACAGCCTAGACAATGCCTTGTGTCTACTGCAGCGATAGGTGCTTTATCGGGTGCATCCCAAACATCTGCGGAATAACCACAGGAATGACATTTATACTTTGATGTAGTACTCAGATTGACCCCTAATTGTCGTTGAAGGTAGTGATATCTTGGGGTTTATCAATCGAACTCTTCGTGGTCGGACCAGCTGAAATGGCTTTGCCATGGGGCAACCCGTTTTCCGAAATACCAGTCCTGAAGAAGTCTATGAAAATTTGCAGTCCCGAGGAAAAAGAAGACTGCATGATCCAGCATGGTAGGCTCTCTGTCAAAGTGCATCTGAATATAGCTTCGCCCAGTTCTATCTTTGTGGAACCAGAGCTCGTATGACACGATGAGGATCGTTAGTATTATGAGGGTGAATATGCTGTTGAATATCATGGACCTTTATAGGGGCATTTGGTGGAAATTCGGAAAGAATAAGCCCCAGCAAACGAAGTCTGCCAGGGCTTGGGGGGATTTAATATAGCTGGCAGGGTTAACAAATCAAAATGTCTGAGTAAAAAGAAGGTGCTAACCTTCTTCATAAATCTACTTACCATATCTTTCGATATATTCATCAGCAATCACTGGTATTGGTGGATCGTTATCGGGAATTACAAAATCCTTACCAATGTCTTTTTCATCAGATTTCATTTCCTCCCACTCTTCTTCAAAATTGTCTCCGTGTTCTTCAATCCGTTCTTTAAAAACTTGCTTATACTTATCAAACTGCTGATATGCTTGTTTATCATCTCCCAACATTCTTGCTGCAAGTGCTTTGTACGCGAACTCTAGCTGAGGCGCATATTTCTTTACAAAATCACTATCGGCTAATCTCAATAGAAGATCAGACTCTTGTGTATAACGAATACAATTATATAACTGTTCATAAATATATCCATTTAACTGGGTTGGTGGATCATCGAACGTGGGTATCTTTGACTCAATCCAATCATAACAAGTCTCACGCACCCACTTTTTATCGTTGAGAGCAAGTTTAATTGTTAACCTAGCAATCTCATGAATACAAATTAGTTCATTTTTCTTTTCATCATTGTCGAACTCCGTATTCGCAATACTTTCTTCAAATAGGTTGATTTGTTTTAAAGCTTCTTGGTAATTCTGTTCCATATAGGCAAGAGCCGAACGCTCAACAGCAATTTCGGGAAAGGGATTATCTTGATCCTGAAATTCAGCAGCTTTACCTATGGTTTCTTTCACCATATTGAAGTTTTCTAATGGCTTATAGCAATCAATCATTTTTATAAGGATTGATACTTTTGCATCTGGTTCATCAATCAGTAGTAACATTTCTTCGTAGAGATCGACAGCCTCTTGATATCTTCGTGCGTGTTGATAAGCAACTGCTAATAGCAACTTGGTGTCAAAATCTTCTTCATCTACACCTAAGGCGAAGTACTGCTCTAACCGAGCTATAACGGCATCAGCACAACCCGCATCAGAGAGAACCATTGATTCAAATACTAAGTGCGCTGGCAACATAGAGGATAACCAATCCTGGCTGTCTCCTCCCGTTTCTTCATCAAGTTCTTTAAGTTGTTTTCGCGCAAGAGTAGGCAACCCCGACCAAAAATAGCAGGTGACTAGCCGTGCCTTTGAATCGAGATCTTCAGGGAAATATTCGGTGATAAGGAGAAAAACTTTTATCGCTCCGAAAAAATCCTCTGCTTCGTATAGCTCATCACCCAATTCTTTGAGATATTCGTGATCGATTTCTTGTAGTTGATTGTCCATAAATTCTTTCCTTTCTGATAACTTTTGTCAAAGGTAGCCATATAGAACTAGAAGTCTGGCAGGCTTTGACCAGCTGAGGTCGAGCTCAGATATCCTGCAAGATGGTTACGATTATAATGCTGATTTTAAATCTTCCGATTAATATTCTTATACCAGGAAAATATGAAGAACCCTCACTGAGCTGAGATGCTTAGTGAGGGCTTGGTGGTTTTAAGAGATTCGAGACCGAATTATCAATGATACCTTAAGATCACACCATCGCCTCCTACTGCCCAACCATCTGTTTCCGACATCATATGGATATCCCTTATTCCACCAGTAGTTGGACTATTTGCTATTTGCATAGAATTCCCATTCCAATGTACCAGGTTGCCCCCATAAGTTCCGAACCAGATATCAGTACTAGAGTTGGCGGAAATAGCAGCGAAAACAGTACCGGAAACAACCTCACGTTCTGATGTTTTCAGATTACTCTTCCACTCAATCCCATCCCAATGGTAACCTATCGTGTGCGGGTATTGAGAGTCACCGGAAAAATTGGAAGCAAACCCAGCTATCCAAATATCAGATGAACTAAAGGCTGCGATAGCATACCAGAATGACTTATCAATATCATGTTGCAAACTCCATCCAAAGCCGTTATAGTAAAATATCTTGCCAAAATAATCAACCGCCCATCCTGATTCTGATGCATCCATTTGGATGTCCCTGATTGAGGTTGCATCTAGTGTTGAGAGTGTCCAGTCGCTCCCATCATAATGGTATATTGTACCATAACTTGAACCGACATAAATATCGTTGGCAGATACAACGTCAATGGAAAAACTGATATGCGAATCAAAAGCCACAGACCAATTAATACCATCGTAATGGTAAATATTATTACCTACTGCCCAAATATCTGTCTGCGAAATAATTCTAACATCATAAAGTCTTGACGTTGTTGGTGATGTCTCCTGATTCCAGTCAGAACCATTGTAATAATATATTACACCCCCATCACCAACAGCATAAGCAAAGTTCTCATTCAATGCATCTACTGCGTATAGGCTAGTTCCCAGGGTAGCATTAACACTCCAATTGCCCAGCTGTGTGAGTGTAGTTGCGCTAACCACATTGCTCTCGGTATGCTGATTTACCATATCCATTACATACACGCGGTAATAGTAGGTGGTCGAAGCTTGTAAGCCTGTGTCAGAATGGCTGTTATCTGAATTACTCGTGATTGTGGTTATTAGTTCTGAGTTCTGGGAAACAGCAGGGCTTGAATCCCGATAAACTTTATAGGCTGCAAAATCAGAATCATAATTTCGTGTCCAATTGAGGACCACCGAATTAACGGTCATTTCAGATGGTGTTTGAAGTTCAACTGCGGTTGGAGGTTCGTCAGCTGGCATTGTCATGGAAATTTCCACATAATCTGTTCCTCCGTCTGACTCGATTGTGATCGTACCACTATAATCACCGGGTGAAACACCTTCTCTAGAAATCGTAATATTTACTGTGCCATCATTTGTACCCGCAGTTGGATTTGCTTCAATCCAGGCTTGATTATCTGAGACTGACCAACTTAAATCACCAGAACCAGCATTAGCAATTGATAAAGAAAGCATAGTTACATCGCTACTAAAATCGAGACTTGCAGGTGTTATGGAGAGTGTTGGTTCATCTGGAATTGTAAATTGAACACTAATGCTTTGATTTCCGCCATCTGAGCTGATAGTAATTGTACCAGTTTGTACTCCAGGGCTCTGGTTAAGCCGATCAATAGTCACAATCAGTTCATCGACTTCGTTCTCAGTGGTTCCAGATTGAGGTGATACAGAAAGCCAGGATTTATCATCTGTAACATTCCAGGTTAATAGACCAGTTCCAGTGTTTTGAATATTTAGGGACATCTCAGTTTCACGACTCTCAAAATCAAGTGCAACTGGGAAGACTGAAAGTTGAGGAGCATTTGGATTCTGGATTGTCATGAGTATATCAATTGTTACGCTATTCGCATTTGAGCCAATGGTAATCGTTTCATAATGATTGCCAAAGCTCATCGCAGTTCTGTTAACAGTAACACTTACAACATCAGATTCATTTTCCGTTGATCCATTGGCGGGATTGACAGTTATCCAGTTTGCAACCGATATTACATTCCAGGTCAGAGTACCAACGCCAGCATTAGTAATAGTAAAGGCGAGGCTAGTTGAGCTTGTTCCGAAATTGAGGAGAGCTGTAGAGACCGAAAGTTCTGGGGCAAGTGGGGTAAGCTGAAGGTCAGCAGTGGTCGTTTCTCCGGCTATCACATTTATTGTCGTTGAGTTTGTGTTAAACCCAGTTTTTGTAGCTTGTAGTGTATAGGTTTCCGGTTCGACCCCCTCAATCAAAAAGCTACCGTTAGTATCTGTTATTTTCGATGAAGTAATGGGCTCAGTGGTTATGGTTACCCCACTTAATTGTTGAGAAGTAGAGGCGTCATAAATAATACCTTCAATAGATCCTGTTGTCTCAGCTTCTGTTGGTGGATCACAAGATGTGATCGTTAATGCCATTAGGAGGGCAAATGATGCAATTGTCATTAGTCGTTTCATTTTGGAGGTCCTTTTTTTTAGAAGTATAGCTTGAGAGTGACTTGGGCAGATTGTCCATCATAATAAGCAAGTAAATCACGTTCTCTTTCCGGCGCAGTTTGAGCATATCTCTTTTGTCCAGAAGCAGTCATAGCATCAAAGATATTGTAGCCATATAGTCCCCCTGTAATCAAGCCAGAAACGATCCCAATGGTGTATGTCCGGTTTGACCAATCGCTATAAAAGTTTCGGTTATCCAAGTCTCGTTCAGTTTCTGCATTTTGCGAATATGATTCACTCATGTAGAATGATAAAAAGGTGGCAGCTCCCGCTGTAGTAGTTGCGATCAGAAATCTTGATCCTTTGCGTTTCTCACCTTTCGTTCGCTGACCCCAACCTGGTAGGAGAGCAGATCTCCATATCGGACCAAACCCGTAACCCTGACTTAGCGACATATTGGCATTTGCACCTGGCTTGGGAATCTTAAATAAAACCCAATACTGATGCTCAATACCTGTTCCACTCTTAACTGATTGCCAGTACTCCTCCTCTTTCTGTAGTCCACGTATGGCTTTAGATGTTCCAGTCCGAACGATCTGGTGGATAAAGTCATCGGTGATCTCGCTAGTGGTGCCACTGGAAGAAGTGTACATACTCTCGGAGACTTCTGTTAATGATTCAATTGACACGATAAAGGTTCCCTCTTCAACCAGTTGTTGAAGGATATTCCCAACCGCATTTTCCTGTGCTTGCTGTAGGGATGTATTGCTACTGCCCATATCAGAATAATATCGAAACACTTTTCCCGTTGGAGCTTCAGTTACCCATGTTGGTTTTGTGTTGGCAGAAGAGTCGACAATCTTCCATTGACTATAAGATGGGACAGAAATAAGAAGAGATAGAAGAGTTGGTAAGAAGAACATCTTTGGCATAGTGACCTCAGAGCATACGATTACGCCTGAGACCGGATTAATACGAAAACCCCCAAGAAAGCCTCAAGCAGTTATCGCCAAACAACCAATCTTGACTGGACCCCAAAGGTAACTTCCAAGGGGGTAATAAGAATTACCCACCTGATTTTCTTTACAGGTCGTATGTATCCAGTGATTAGACTGGTTGTTTCGCGGCCAGAAATTACCTGCCGGTGTATATTTTAGCAAGATTATTGTTTTCTAGCCAGTTTATGATGAAATCCGGCCTCTCAGGATGGACGAGGAGGCGACGATTTAAAATTGTGGGGTTAGGACATGCATGTCAAACGGGATTTTAGTTTAATCTAAAAATCTAAATAGACGCTATAAGTGATTGTGTTTATTATCGCTTAGGTGCATATATCGCTTGACAAATCAGCCCAAATGTCCTATATTATAGTATGGGTCAGAAGGTAACTTGATCCACGAAAAACGAAACAGAAACCCAACGAAAATTGAAACGATGAAACAGCCTTTAAAGGGGCTTTTTGATATTGCTAGCTGGGAGGAATTCTTTCCGGCTTTTATACCGCCGCAGGTGGTGAACCAATGAAAACGAATTAAAACAACTATGAAAATAACAACTGAAACAACGACTCAAGACATATGGCTGGCTGCAGTGGCCTACCATAA
>Ga0307988_1001336_pt1 | contig 14110 bp, 14 predicted proteins | sample EllFjometagen183_FD_203166 | JGI IMG/M metagenome (GOLD analysis project Ga0307988, IMG submission 203166) | Marine microbial communities from Ellis Fjord, Antarctic Ocean - #183 | ecosystem: Environmental > Aquatic > Marine > Unclassified | place: Southern Ocean | collected 2014-10-08 | reverse complement strand
CGGGAGAGCCGCTTTTAAGAAAATGTTGGATCTGTGCCAGGAGAAAGTTGATATTGTTCTAACCCCTGACGGCCCCAGAGGGCCACGACATGAGCTGAAGGATGGTGTTGTTCAGCTGGCGCGAATGAGTGGTCGACCCGTTATGCCGATGGCTTTTGTTTGTAGCCGTGGTCACCGGTTTAAATCCTGGGACCGTTTCCTGTTCCCTTATCCTTTTTCGCATGGTGTTTACTCTTTTGGAGCGCCAATATACTTTGATCAACAAGAGGGTGTGGACATTTTTCGCAAACGCATAATAAATGCGATGCAAGATAACCAGCAACGGGCTGAAGCCCTTTTGGAGTCTTATGGTGTATCTGCTATATGATTTTATAATCTTAATCGCTGCTTGTATTTTACTTCCTTTTTTTTGCTTAAAAAGAATCTTAACTAGTCAGGAATCGTATGGTATTCGTGAAAGATTAGGGTTTTATGAAAAAGAAAAATTTGGAGATTTTCACGGACGGGAAGTTATTTGGATCCATGCTGCATCTGTAGGGGAGACCAGGGTCGCGATATTAGTAGCGCGCCGAATGAAAGAACTTTATTCAGATTATACTGTGTTAGTTACAAATATGACAAAAAGTGGACTTGCAGTATCTGCAAATAGTGAATTTGTAGATTATTCCTTATTATTTCCTGTTGATTTGAGTTTTGTAGTAAAGCGTTTATTGACTTTAGTCCGGCCTGAACTGATTATTGTTGTTGAAACAGAAATTTGGCCCAACTTTACCCAGCAAGCACACCAACTTGGGATTCCGCTAGTACTGGTCAATGGACGCATATCCGACCGTTCTTTTCCCCGCTATCGTTTGATGCGTTTCTTGTTGCGACCTATCTTGGATTGCTTTTCTTCTTTCTGTATGCAGTCTCAAACCGATTCTGAACGAATAACTGTATTGGGGGCCCCAGGTGCACGGGTGGAAAATACTGGCAATCTCAAGTTTGATTATGATTTGATGGATGTGACAGCGGATCAAGTGCAACAGAAAATAAAACAATTTAAATTGCCCGGGAAAGCCGCTATCTTGGTTGCTGGAAGCACCCATGAGAAGGAAGAAAGACAACTTCTTGAGGCCTATCGACAGATATCAGCACAGTTAGACCGAGATTTGGTACTTGTGCTGATTCCACGCCATCCTGAGCGCAAATTGGAGGTGCAGTCTCTTCTAAGGGAGTTAGGGTTTGGGTATAAACTGCGTAGTTCTTTGCAGGAAGGGGATAACTCCTTTGCTCCTGGTGATGTTTTACTTGTCGACACTCTGGGTGAAGTTCTTGATTTTTATAGCATTGCCGATCTGGTATTTGTGGGTGGCAGTCTTGTTCGCGTTGGTGGTCACAACCTATTGGAGGCGGCTTTGCTGGCTAAACCTGTGATTTTTGGCCCATATGTGAATAATTTTAAGGAGATTTCTGCAAAATTAATTCGGGCTGGTGCCGGTGTAAAGGTTGCAAATCAACGGGAGTTGGTTCGGCAGAGTGTTATTATGCTTAATGATCCGGCTCGTTGTCGTGCTATGGGGCAGGCGGGTAGTTCTTTAATCCTTGAAAATGCCGGTGCGACTGAGCGAATCTTGCGGCATATCACCAAAGCTTTAAAATGAGCAAACTGGCTGGTTTCCATCGCCACCTAGTAGGTAAAGGGGCCAAAAAACCGTGGGAACAACTGGTTTTTTGCATGCTTCTTCCAGTTTCATTTTTCTATGGGGTTCTCGGTTGGGTTCGTAATTTTTGTTATGATTACAAACTGCTTCCTGCTTATAAAACTTCTCTTCCCGTAATTTCGGTGGGCAACCTCGCCGTTGGAGGAACTGGAAAGACTCCCGTTGTTGATTGGCTGGTAAAAGAATTTCAAAAACAGGGCAAGCGTCCTGCAATTGTCAGTCGCGGATACGGTGGGATATTTAACGGTGATGTCGGGATTGTTTCTTCTGGAAATGGAATTTTAATGACATCTGCCGAATGCGGGGATGAACCTTTTTTGTTGGCAAAGAGAAATCCGCAATGTCCAGTTTTAATTGCTAAGAAGCGTATCGATGCTATTAAGGAGTTGGAAAAATTTAAAATAGCCGATCTCATTATCCTTGATGATGGATTTCAACATCGGGCGGTCAAGCGTGATGTTGATCTGGTGTTGCTCGATTCAACCCGACCTCTCGGTAGCGGACACCCTTTGCCTGCGGGGAAACTGCGTGAATTTCCAAGAGCTTTGAAGAGAGCTGATTTTCTTCTAATGACACGGGCTTCGGTTCCAAATCAGCAAGATTTTATGGGGTTTCAAGCTTATTCTAGCCATCACCAGTTGGCTGATATTGCAGTTAGTCTCGATGGGAAAACGATACCCGTCAGTCAACTGAAAGGCCTGAACCTTCTATCGTTTGCCGGAATTGCCGATCCTGAGAACTTTTTTGCTTCGCTGGTGAATGTTGGATTAACATTGAAGCATAAACTGGAATTTACTGATCATATCGATTACCATGGCAAAATATTAGAGCAACTACGCATCGCATCAATAGATGTCGATGCAATGCTAACAACAGAAAAAGATGCTGTCAAACTGTCTGCTGATATGTTTGAAATACCTTGTTATCAGATAACAATGGACATCAAAATCGACAACTCAAAAGAATTGTTTAATAGCTTAACTAAGCGTCTATGGAGCTAATATATGCCAGTGCGATCTGAATTGTTGAAAATTCTTGCCTGTCCCAAGTGTAAACAGATGGTTACCTTTGCAGATGATGGATTTTTTATCCACTGTGATGCTTGTCGCTTGCGTTATCCGGTGCGTGATGATATCCCCGTTATGCTGATAGATGAAGCTGAATCCTATTGATGATATTGATTTTATTGAGTAAAATATGAATAAAAGACAATTCTCACTTTCAGTTACTGTTATTACCAAAAACGAAGAGGATCGCTTGCCGGCTTGTCTGGAATCGGTTAAAGATCTTGCTGATGAGATCATCGTTTTAGATAGTGGCAGTACTGACAATACAGTTGCAATTGCCAGGGAATACACAGACCAAGTTTACGTTGTTGATTGGCCAGGTTATGGTCCTCAGAAGCAGCGTGCACTTGAAAAGGCTTGCTGTGACTGGGTGTTGGCGATTGATGCAGATGAAGTATTGACCTCTGATTTGCAGAAGGAGATCGCTTATCTTCTTGATAATGGGGCTGAAGAAGTCGCGTTCTATCTTCCTTGGGCGGTAACAATTTTTGGCAAGCGTCTGGATCATGGGCGTAGTGCCAGGGCACCACTACGCCTTTTTCGTCGCGAAGGATCTCGGTTTACCGATGTACAGGTTCATGAAACTGTTCTTTTGCCTCCCGGGAAAGTTGGCAAAATGAAGGGGCGACTGCTCCATTTTACCCATCGAGATTTCGGCCATACCTTATATAAAAATTCCCACTATGCGTGGCTTGGTGCGCAAAAGCGTTATCAAGTGCGTAAAAAAGGGGGACTCCTCGGAGCTTCGCTCCGAGGAGTCTTGGTCTTCCTGCAAATTTATTTTTTGCGCGGCGGTTTTCTTGATGGAAAGGTCGGTTTTTTGATGGCGGTCATGTATAGCCAGGGTGCTTTTAATAAATATGCAGGTTTGTGGACTCTCTATCGGCAGGAAGTTTTACAGAAACAATTTAATCAAGATGCTGATGTTGACCAGAAACGAATTGATTGAGGGATGAAGAATTATCTCTTCTATGTCTCCCAGGTCTATTCTCTGTCGATCATGCGCCCCCTGCAGAATGCGATATGGAGACGTGGGGGGGATTGTGCATGGTTTTTTGATAACCCCGATACCGGTGCCTCACATCTGCTAGCTGGCGAGAAACTGCTGAAAACCGTCGACGAGGTCAAGGTTTATAACCCTGCCGCTGTTTTCGTTCCGGGGAACGTGGTTCCCGATTTTTTCCCGGGGATCAAGGTTGGAATTTTCCACGGTCTTGCGACAGATGACACTGGTAAAAAGGGGCATTACAGGATCCGCGGTTTTTTTGATCTTTATTGTACACGTGGTTCGGAAGAAACGGCTAACTTCCAAGGGCTGGCGAAGCGCTATGGTCACTTCCGCGTAGTTGAAACCGGGTGGCCTAAGCTTGACCCTCTTTTTTCCAATGAATCGGATTTGTATCTGCGTGATAATTTGCGCATAAATAAACCGATTATTCTATATGCATCGACCTTCAGTCCCTCACTGACTTCGGCACCAGAGCTTTATGAAACCATCCGTACCCTGTCATTAAGCGGAGAATGGCACTGGTTAGTGACTCTTCATCCGAAGATGGATCAGGACGAAGTGGCAAAATATCGTGAACTGGCTGGACCAAATTTGACCTTTTTCGAAAGTCATCAGGATGTTCTGCCTTTGTTGCATGCGGCGGATGTAATGCTGTGTGACACTTCATCCATTGCCATTGAATTCCAAATGTTGAATAAGCCGCTGGTAACCTATCGAACCAAGGCTCCTGGCTCACATCTAGTCAATGTGATGGGTATAGAGGAGATACAGGATGCTCTCTCTGTTGCACTGCAATATCCTGCGGAATTGATGGCTGAAGTAGAGACTTTTGTTAAAAAGGTTCATCCATTGAAAGATGGTCTTTCCAGTGAACGGATTCTTAATGCTGTAGATTTCTTTCTTGAAAATAATGTCGGAAGATTGAATGTTAAGCCATTGAATATTTTGCGCAAAATTAAGATTCGAAGTAAACTCAAATACTTTCATCTAAAATAACCGAAGTAAAATATTATACAGCTGAGTTAACTGTTTATAGGGAGGTCATCGTGAAAATTATTGTCATCAGCCTCCTCTCTTCAGATGCCCGTAGGGAATCGGCGGCCAAACAGCTGAATAATCTTGGCCTTGATTTTGAATTTTTGAATGCAATTGATGGTAGAATTTCAAATGATCCTTTGTTCGAAAGATATGTTGAAAAAAAATTTCTGATTCATTACGGTCGGCCGGCAAATCGTGGAGAACTGGGTTGTTATGCCAGTCATTATTTGGTCTGGCAGCGGAGTCTTGATTTAGGAGAACCAATTTTGGTGCTTGAGGATGATTTTCAACTGACTGAGAAGTTCATGGTTGCCTTGCAAACCTGCCAAAATCTAATTAATCAATACGGATATATTCGTCTTCAGGAGACCAGAAAATCAAAAGCAACAGTCGAGAAGGTGTTTGGTGAATTCACACTGGTGAAATATACTAAGGCTCCACAGGGTGGACTTTGTTACGCATTGACACCAGATGTGGCACGATGTTTTGTAGAGCATAGTCAGGAATTTGTTTATCCTCTTGATGTTTTTGTCCGACACTTCTGGATACACAAGGTGCCGTTATTCGGTTTGACTCCATATACTGCTGATGGTGGAAAATTGTCAACAGAATCAATTATCGGCAAAAGGACAAAAGTTGAAAAAAGTTTTCCGGTTATGCTCCTCCGGTTTCTTCACAAAAGTCATGCTTTGATGATGACCACAGTGGAGAATTTGAAATATTGACTAATGGACAGAAATTAGATTTCAGGGTGGAATCATTTCTGGGAATAGTTTTGATTCCATGAAAACGTAGTTTTTTTGATGCCTTTGGATTATTAGCAAGTGCATCTTAGATAATTAGGATAAAGATACTGCTTGCTGAAGTTTCCCCATGACCTCTTCGACTGTGATCAACCCCATCACCGTTGGATTACGTACTCTTTTTCCCCACGAAACTTCAGTCACACTTTTCTTAAGTTCATTTTGCACTGCTTCCGGATACTTGTTTACGGTTAGCTCAGGGTTCAGATAGGGGCCAGTTCTCTCAGGGTTGGATGTTGCATAGAGTCCGATCACTGGGGTGTGGAGAGAGGTGGCTAGGTGTGCAGGGCCAGTATCTGGGGCGATGGCAATTCTGGCAAATTGTAGTACCGCCAGCAATTCTTTCAGGCTGGTTTTGCCGACCAGATTGATTGGTTTGTGTGTTGATTTCCGTTCAATGGCTAACGCATATGTCCTCTCCATTTCTGAAGGGCCACCTGTTAAAACTGTTGTCATATTGTGTTTTTCAGCAGCAAAATCAATAATTTTTGCGTATGATTCAGTATTCCAGTTACGATAGTTTCTAGTTCGAACGCTGGAGCAGGGATTGATAGCCAGAAATGGACGGTCTTGTGGTAATAGTTTCTTTGCTCTGTTCATTGCTGCTTCTGGAATTGGGATATCCCAAACGACTGAATCGGTATTAAGGCCAAGTACTTTAGGGAATTCCAGGAAGCTGTCCAGTACGTGCTGCCCAGGTGTTGCCGCAATTTTTTGATTGGTAAATAGCCATTGGTAATTTTTCGCTCTCTTGTGATCGAAACCGAGGCGAATTGGGGTTTTAACGGCGAGGCTGGCAAGACTTGCACGCAGGGAGACTTGCATGTGTAGCAGTAGGTCAAATCTGCGTCCTCTTAGGGTTTTCCAGAGGTCAACGTGGGATTTCCAGGTTTTTTTTTTGTCGAATATAATAAACTCGATATCTGGGATATCCTTAACAAGATCGAATTCGGTTTTACCAATAATCCAGGTGATCTTTGTTTTCGGCCATGAATTTTGCAAAATGCGTAGAGTTGGTAAAACGTGACAAACATCGCCAATAGCAGAAAGTCTGAGTAAACATAGACTTTTGGGTGGAGATTGAAGGGGAAGTTTCATTGCTTATAGAACCTCAAATATGCAAAAACGGTAACTGTCACATTATTTTCGATGCTGAATTGATTTCTGCTCCATCGATACAGCTTTTTGATCTTGAATATCTAACACAAAAAGGTGCCATCGACCAGACTGTTGGTGGCCGTGGTTCCAGTTATTTTTTTACTGCAGAAGGTCAGGCTCGGGTGTTACGCCATTATCGTCGTGGAGGGTTGGTGGGTAAGATTCTTCATGACCAATACTTTGGTTGGTTGACAGAAATGAGCCGATCTTGGAGGGAGTGGCGGCTGCTTAGGACGTTATATTCGGAGGGGTTTCCGGTGCCGCGCCCAGTTGCAGCAGGAGTGTACAAATCTTTCTTTTTTTATCGTGCTGATCTGATTACCGTGCAAATACCTCAATCGCGAACTTTAGCAGAGTTACTTATAGCGGATGATTTGCCCGCTGAAGGCTGGCAATCAATTGGGAGTTGCATCAATCGTTTTCATGAACGTGGAGTTTATCATGCGGATCTGAATGCGCACAATATTTTGCTCGATCAAGATTATCAGGTGTATCTTCTGGATTTTGATCGTTGCAATTTGCGTAGCGCCGGATCGTGGGAACAGTCAAATTTGCAGCGGTTACAGAGATCCTTGTTGAAGCTTGAAAGGAAAAATGAAAATTTTTTCTATAACGAGTTCGCGTGGCAGTCTTTGTTGCAAGGGTATGGCATTACGGTTGCTTGATCAGGGTTATGGATTTTTCATTACTTTCCGGTAGAGAGCTATAGTTTTTTCTACGGTCTGACGATTATTAAAGTTGTCGTCAATCTGTTTTTGAGCTGCCGCGCCCATTTTTTTTAGTTTGACCGGATTGTTGTACAGTTCAAGAATCGCTTCAGAAAGCTTTTCAGCATCTCCTGCGGGTAATGCATAGCCGCATTCTCCCTGTTTAATCAATTCCGGATTTCCCCCTGTGTCGCTGACCAGGGCAGGGGTTCCGTAGGCCATTGCTTCAATAACTGCCCGTGGTAATCCTTCACGGGCCAGAGACGGGAGAGCGAATATGCTGCATGCAGCGGCAATTTGTGGTGCATCGTGACGGTAGCCTGCTAGGTGGATATTGTCTTTGCGTGGGCTTTTGGCGATCTTCTCCATCAGTTTTTTGCGATACATTTTTCCAACAAGCAGCAGGTGTACATCGACATTTCGGGGCAGCAGATTGACCGCTTCAATCAGCACTTCGATCCCTTTTCGAGGTCTGTCACGTCCGGCAAATCCAACCACAAAGGCTCCTTGGGGTATGCCAAACTGATTGAGGTCGGTTGCCTGTTTTTGGTACCAGGAAAGTTCATGTCCTTTATGAATTGTGACGAATTTTTCAGGGTTTAACTGTAGCCCTAAAAAGCGCATTTGTAGGAAATGAGTGCGTATTGCTTCAGCAACGCACACTACTCTCCGGACTTTAGGATTGAGGTAGGTCAGCCAGGAGTTGGGGCTAAAAAAACTGACGTTGCCGACAATCCCTCGGTATGCAATGATTTTTATCGGCAGGCCGATAGAGGCAAGAAAACCGACCGACGCTGCCCGGTTGTTAAAGACGTGAAGGATGTCGAATTTTCCTTCTTTTAATTCTTTACGAAGGCTTAGTATCGCTTTGAAGTCGAAACGTCCTTGGACGACAAATTCTTTACTGGTAAGGCCCGCTTCCTGGGCCCGTGGATAGGGTGGCTCAGAACGAACCAGCAATTCAATGTCAATTCCGGCTTTTTTTAAGCCGATAAAGGTTTCTGTTTCGGGCCGGTTGTATATGTCTGTTAGTATGAGGATGCGCATGGATTATCCGTTTTTTTAGGGAAAAATTTGTTGTGTGTACAATTAAGGAATGATATGGGTGAGATCTTTTACTGTCAAGTTGTATCGGCGATGTGAAGCTGGTCTGTTAGCTGGCGCTTGAAGATAACACAAAAATCTAGTATGTTTGATGAAATTAATTAGTTTTTAAGGCGATCATGTTGTTTTACCGAAGTAAGAATTCTACATTGGTTCAGCCGCTTTATCAGGTTGTTTTTGACAAAGCAATGTGCGCTCTTATTTTTATCTTTCCACTCTGCATTGGTAGTATTAAAAGTTGGGCGTCTGGTGGATATTTCCTGTTGGTATTGCTTGCACTATTTTCATTGTGGCGAGCACGTGAAGTTTCTCAATCCTATCGGCATGAGCTTCTGCTTCCGATTATTTTTTTCTTCATCGCTCTTTTGCTCAGTCTGGTTAATGCCGAAGACTGGTATCGGGCTTTTAAGTGGTCGGGAAAACTAGCGTTTTTTCTATTTTTGATACCTACCGTTTTGGGCCTAAAAAGGCTGTCAGTGAACTTACTTCGTCCTTTGGGTCTGGGTTTGTTGTTGGCTGGTTTCATTGTTGGTGGCGTTGCTGGTTATGCGCAAATTATCTTGCATCGAGGGCGCGCTATAGGTCAATACAACCCGATTATTTTTGGTGATTTAGCGATGCTAGTTGCTATCTTGGTCATTTGTGTAGGTCTTTCCGGCATGTATCAACGCTGGCTACTCTGGCTGATGCCCCTCTCTGCTGTTTGTGCCCTTTATGCTGCTGTGGCATCAGCGACACGTGGTGCTTTGGTGACTGTCCCTATTGTTTTAATGCTTCACCTCTTCTTGGTTTTAAAAAATCGTTATGGTCAGGGGAAAGAAAGAAGGCGGGGGGGGATTGTCGCTGGGATTCTTTTTCTTTCTGTTATGCTGAGTCCTCTGGTATTTCAAGATAAAATAGGATTTCAGGTTGATCGAACATCTAGGAGTGTGCTTGCGTTTATTGGGGGAGAGAAATTCCAATCGCCTACGGCAATACGTCTTCTTTTATGGGATATTTCATTTGAAATTTGGCAGGAACATCCATTGTTAGGAACCGGAATGGGCGATTTTATTGTTGATCAGGAACGAATGATGAATGAAAAACGCACCACTTTGAAAAAAAAACAACCTCACGCACATAGTATATATTTTAATTTTTTAAGTCGTACCGGTCTGTTAGGTTTAGTCACTATGATTGCTGCATTATTGGTTTTACCATTTCGCATTTTTTATCGTTCGTTATCCCACGCAAAAACTGCTGAAGAACGTTTTGCTTGTCTTGGTGGAATGTCATTGATTATTTGTTACGCGGCTTTTGGGTTAACTGAAGCAGTTTTTTCGCGCTCTGCTTTCATTGCATCCTTCGCTTTCTTTCTTGCTGTCTTCCTTGCAGCGATAAGGTGTCATCATCAATTGGAGCCAAAACAATGAAAAATAAGATGCGTGCCTATCTTGCTGATCATATAAGTGTGATGGAGCGAGTTGTCAGTGATTTGATGCCGACACTAGAGCATGTCGCCATTCAACTTATAAATTGTCTTGTATCCGGAAAAAAAATACTGGTGATGGGCAATGGTGGTTCGGCAGCAGATGCCCAGCATTTTGCCGCAGAGTTGGTGGGGCGGTTTGTGATTGAACGTCAAGCGTTACCCGCCATTGCCTTAACAACTGATAGTTCAATTCTAACAGCAGTTGGTAATGACTACGGTTTTGAAAAAATCTTTCAACGACAGATTCAAGCCCTTGCTAATCCCGGTGATTTGGTTCTTGGGATATCAACCAGCGGAAATTCATTAAATATTTTGAGAGGAGTGGATGCTGCCAGGCAACAGGGGTGTACTACTGTTGGATTGCTCGGCAGTGACGGCGGTGAAATTGCGACGGGCGTCGATTACGCACTAATAGCACCATCAAAAATCACAGCTCACGTTCAGGAAGTCCATATTGTTTTGCTCCATTTACTTTGTCTTCTGGTTGATGAAGCTTTTGCCCTAAAAGAGGAAGAACACGAATGAACAGTTTTGAAATAGATTCTTTTTTATCGACTATTACAAATTTGCGGGCTCTAGTCATTGGTGATTTGATGCTTGATGAATATGTATTGGGTAAAACAGAAAGGATCTCACCTGAAGCCCCAGTCCCGGTTGTTGATGTTGTTAGTGAAGATGTCAGGCTAGGAGGTGCGGGGAATGTAGCCAGCAACCTGTTGTCGTTGGGGTGTCAGGTTGCTGTGGTTAGCGTGGTCGGTGATGATCATGATGGTAGAAAAATCCGACAAATGGTAAATGATCTGGCGATTAATACGGATGGAATCTTTCTTGATAATAATCGGTCAACAACTCGTAAAACCCGTATTCTAGCAAATAATCAGCAGATGTTAAGGATCGACAAGGAGTCCCGAGCGGATATTGATGTAGAGACTGAGAAATGGCTGATTGACTATATAGAAGCGCTTGATAGTGATTTTCAGGTGATACTGGTTTCTGATTACCTTAAAGGAGTGTTGACCGAGAAAATACTACGAGCAATTTTTGAGCTTGGTCAAAAGTGCGGGATTCCCGTGGTCGTTGATCCTAAGGGGAAGACCTATAGTAAATATCGTGGTGCTACACTATTGACCCCCAATCGTAAAGAAGTCGAACTTGCTACTGGAATTCAAATAACGGACGAGGCCTCTTTATTGTATACAGGAAATCGGCTGGTTTTGGATCTCAAGCTGGAAGCTCTCGTGATTACCCGCAGTGAAGAGGGAATGACAGTATTTACTCAGGAAGGTGTAAGTCATTTTTCCACTAAGGCTCGAGAAGTGTTTGATGTAACCGGTGCTGGAGATACGGTTTTAGCCTTTCTTGGTCTCGGTTTAGCTGCTGGCTTAAGTATGAAAGATTCAGTTTGGTTATCAAATATCGGTGCTGGGGTGGTTGTTGGTAAGATTGGTACTTCATCTGTAACCCCTGTTGAGGTGCTTGATGCCACAAGGCAGCAACATCCAAATATCGATCAGAAAGTCAAAACAAGTGAAGAGTTAACTGCAATCTTGGATCAAAAGCGAATCCAGGGAAAAAAAGTGGTTTTCACTAACGGTTGTTTTGATTTGCTGCATGTCGGACATGTTAAATATTTGCAACAGGCACGTCAGTTGGGTGACCTTTTGGTCCTTGGATTGAACTCGGATGACTCTATTAGGCGTCTTAAAGGTGACAAACGACCTTTATTGGAGGAAATGGAGCGTGCGCAGATCTTAGCTGCGCTCGATTGTGTTGATTATATTGTCATTTTTGATGAAGATACTCCCTTAGGATTGATTTCATCTCTTAAACCTCAAGTTCTGGTCAAAGGTGGAGATTATCTCCCTGATGAGGTAGTCGGAAAAAATATTGTCGAGAGTTATGGTGGATGTGTCGAACTGATTACCTTTGTTGATGGAAAATCGACAACTAATATCATCGAGAGCATTTTAAGTAGGTATGGGAATGAATGGTAGATGTTTACATCGAGCAGTTTTTCTCGACCGAGATGGAACCATCAATGTCGAAAAAGACTATCTGATCAATCCTGAAGATTTTGAATTTCTACCTGGCGTGCCTGAAGCCCTTAAAAAGCTTCAGAATGCTGGTTTTTTACTTGTGGTCGTGAGTAATCAATCCGGGGTAGCGCGAGGCTATTTTAGCCTACAGCAAGTCGAAAAACTTCACAGTCACATGAAGAGCCTTCTTGAACCATATGGGGTTTCTCTCTCTGGAATTTATGTTTGTCCGCACCATCCAACTCATGGACAAGGTGAATATCTATATGACTGTGAATGCCGTAAAGGGAACCCAGGGATGCTACTTAAAGCGGCAGAAGACCTGACTATAGATTTGCGCCACTCATTTATGATCGGTGATAAGCTTGCCGATATTGAGGCTGGCTACACGGCAGGTTGCAGTACTTTTTTAGTCAGAACCGGATATGGGGAACAATTTTCGGAATATGCGGCAGCGTATAGTACAGAGGTGGTTGACGATCTTCCTACAGCCGCTGATGAGATCCTTGCAATAAATCCCTGTGTGTAAAACTTAAATTTGTACTGTTGATATTTTTCTTTTCAAATTACATACAGAAATGTTAAATATTTTCCGTGTTCATCCTGAGCACACTGTGAGGGGGGCCCATCACAGAAAATGTGTAAGACAATCCTTTACCCGATATGGGTAACAACGTCTATGGGGGTAATATGAAAAATGTCAAAAAAATAATTGTTTATACTTTGATGATTCTGTTTTTTAGTTCAGTCTGTCAACCTGTCTTTGCTTCGGCAAAGGTGAATCTGAATACTGCATCAATGGAGCAACTGGTTGAATTAACAGGGATTGGTGAAAAAACTGCTCAAAAAATTATTGACTATCGCAACAAGAAAAAATTCACCACGGTTGATGAGGTGGTTAATGTCAAAGGAGTTGGGGCAAAAACTCTGGAGAAGTTACGCGGGCAATTAACAGTAAAAGTTCAGAAAAAGAAATAGATGGTTTGAACGGGCCGTTTTTACAGGTATGATGGCAGGGGAGGTTTTCACTTCACCTGCCATCATTTTTTTTGCGAATTATAAGAAATAGAATAGGTATAACTATGAAAATTTTGGTCACCGGTGCAGCAGGTTTTATTGGTTCACATCTATCAAAATATCTTCTGGCTCGCGGTGATGAAGTTGTTGGTCTGGATAACCTGAACGACTATTACGATGTCAACCTGAAACATGCACGCCTGGAACAGCTGAAAGGACAGCCCAATTTCTGTTTTATCAAGCTGGACCTCGCTGATCGCCAAGGCATTGCTGACCTGTTTAGCAATGAAAAGTTTGATAAAGTTGTCAACCTCGCAGCCCAGGCCGGTGTCCGGTATTCGTTGATCAACCCCTATGCCTATATCGATAGTAATATCCAAGGGTTTGTCAATATTATAGAAGGTTGCCGTCATAATGAGGTTAAACATCTTGTTTATGCCTCTTCGTCCTCGGTCTATGGTGCCAACACCTCCATGCCATTTTCAATCCACGACAATGTCGATCACCCCCTGTCTCTTTATGCGGCCAGTAAAAAATCGAATGAACTGATGGCGCATACCTATAGCCATCTTTATGGTTTGCCAACGACTGGATTGCGCTTTTTTACTGTTTATGGCCCCTGGGGCCGCCCCGATATGGCGATGTTTCTGTTCGCCAAGGCGATCATGGCTGGCGAGCCGATTCAGGTGTTTAATTACGGGAAAATGCAGCGCGATTTCACCTATATCGATGACATTGTTGAAGGTGTGGTTCGGACGCTCGATCATACTGCAACCCCAAATGCACAATGGTCAGGAATGCAGCCAGACCCCGGCACCAGCGCAGCACCGTATCGACTCTATAATATTGGCAACAATAATCCAGTTGAACTGATGTATTTAATTGAAGTGTTGGAAAAAACTCTCGGTAAAATAGCTGAAAAACAGATGTTGCCAATCCAGCCTGGTGATGTCCCTGCAACCTATGCTGATGTTGAGGCGTTGGTTGCGGATGTCGG
>Ga0307988_1001335_pt1 | contig 14112 bp, 13 predicted proteins | sample EllFjometagen183_FD_203166 | JGI IMG/M metagenome (GOLD analysis project Ga0307988, IMG submission 203166) | Marine microbial communities from Ellis Fjord, Antarctic Ocean - #183 | ecosystem: Environmental > Aquatic > Marine > Unclassified | place: Southern Ocean | collected 2014-10-08 | reverse complement strand
GGTGCGTATCATCATATTGATGTGATTGGTAAAGAGAATGATCCAAAAGACCAGCTTTATGATGTCGCGGGTTCTCTTTGTGAAAATAATGATAAATTTGCGATTCAACGCCAACTACCAAAGATTGGTGAAGGTGATATTCTGGTCATTCATGATACCGGAGCACACGGGCATGCGATGGGGTTTCAGTATAATGCTAAATTACGCCCTAAAGAACTCCTGTTGCGCGCTGATGGATCGGTTGAATTGATCAGACGGGAAGAAACCCTCGATGATTATTTTGCTACACTTAACTTTGCTGAAGATCGGTTTGCCCCTAAAAAGAGTGAAGGATAGTCTTGTTATCACAGAATCAGCCAATGATAGGTGAAATCCTGCCACCATTAACTGTGGAGACCCTGGTTAATGGTGGGGCAGGATTAGCTCGATATGAAGGCAGAGTTGTTTTTATCCCGCATACGGCAGTCGGTGACATTATTAGCTGTCGGGTAACGAAGGTTAAAAAAAAATTTCTGGAAGCTGTACTCTGTGAAATAATTCAGCCGTCGTTAGCCAGGCGACAACCCCTTTGTCCGGTTGCTGGTGATTGTGGCGGCTGTCAGTGGCAGCACCTACCTTATTCTGAACAGTTGTCTTGGAAAGAGTCCCTATTTCGCGAAACTTTGATTCATCAATGTGGGGTTGATGCCGCTAAGGTTTTACCTATTATCCCGGCAACAAAAGAGTGGAATTACCGTAGCCGAGTACAAGTGAAGTGCCACAATACTCAGGCTGGTTTCGTGACCGGTTTTTATCGACCCAAAAGCCATAGGGTTGTTTCCATTAATGAATGTCCTATTATTGCCCCAGAGCTGAATGCCCTGCTCAACCAACTCCGTATCTCTATCGATTGTACTGTTTTTGCTAATGATATTTCACAGATAGATCTAGGCGTTGACGATTGTGGGTGCCGCTCAGCGGTTATCCATTACTCTGGTCGTGATGTGGATGCGCTCTCTAAATTGATAAATAAAAATGAATTAGCAGTAGCTTTGTTTATCAAAAGCATTACAGTGAAAAGGATGAAGAATATTCATGGAAATGATTCTTTACAAATAGTCGTTGATCAACCCCCCATTCTTTTGAAATATGCGGTTGGAAGTTTTTCTCAGATTAATCTGGAACAAAATCGTCTACTGATCGAGAGTGTTCTCAATCTAGCAAAGTTGACTGGATCGGATCAGGTGCTGGACTTATATTGTGGCATGGGCAACTTTTCTCTCCCTTTAGCTCGACGAGCCAAGCATGTTATTGGCGTTGAAGAGTCTACCGCCTCTATCAACATGGCTAGAAGCAATGCACGTCAGAATCAGATTGAGAATGTTGAGTTTTATAATCAATCAGCTGAGGGAACTTTAGGCTGCTGTACAAGCGATGATCACCCAGATGTGCTCATTCTGGATCCTCCTCGGAGTGGTGCCCTTGCTACGATGAAAGAGCTGGCGGGTAAACCTGTAAAAAAGGTTATCTATGTCTCTTGTGATCCACAAACTCTAGCACGAGATTTAAAGTTTCTTGTTAATAGCGGATACGAATTACTGACAAGTACTCCAATTGACATGTTTCCACAAACTCACCACTGCGAAAGTATTTCTTTGCTTCAGTCTCATTCATGATGTTTCACCTCGTCTTTGGAGTGCATATTTTTAAGCCATTTTGAGAATTATTGATTATTTTCTGTGCAGTTTCTCAGGCTGTTTTTGAATAGTTTTTATTTATGTGATGTATCTGTTTGAAAAATAAGAATAAATTATTTACCTGTGCTGGCTTGCTCCTTGCTATAGTTGATGGAGCAATGAAGAGATACGATTTATAGTTGATTAAAGGGAGGACACACAAATGCGGAAAGTTGAAGCGATCATCAAGCCATTTAAACTGGACGAGGTGAAAGAGGCTTTGAACGAAATTGGCATTCAAGGAATTACAGTAAGTGAAGTTAAGGGCTTTGGTCGTCAGAAGGGACATACTGAACTTTATCGTGGTGCTGAATATGTTGTCGATTTTATTCCTAAAATTAAAATGGAAATAATTGTATCAGACGATATGGTGACCCAGGTTGTTGATGCCATTGCTGAAGCTGCCAAAACGGGACGTATTGGTGATGGAAAAATCTTTGTGACCCCTATTGATGAAATCATCAGGATTCGTACAGGAGAGCGTGGCGAGGACGCTATTTAGACCGCCCCCAGTGCTGTTTTTTATTAATTTTTATATAAGTAAGTTTCTTAAATAAACTTTTAAGAGGAGTGATTAAAGATGACACCAATTAATGTTGTTAAATTTGCAGAAGAAAATGATTGCCAGATGGTTGATTTTAAGTTTCTGGATTTTATCGGTATCTGGCAGCATTTTAGTGCCCCGTTTGATCAGTTCAGTGAAGACACATTTGAGGATGGGATCGGTTTTGACGGTTCATCCATTCGCGGTTGGCAACCAATTCACAATTCTGACATGCTTTTGATCCCCGATCCAACGACTGCTAAAATTGATCCGTTTATTAAGGTCACAACCCTGAGCCTTATTTGCGATATTATGGATCCAATTACTCGTGAAGGTTACAGTCGAGATCCACGTTTCATTGCTAAAAAAGCTGAAGCCTATCTAAAGTCAACTGGGATTGCTGATACTGCATACTTCGGACCTGAAGCTGAATTTTTTGTCTTTGATGATGTTCGTTATGCTTCTAGTGCTAACGAATCATTTTATTCAGTTGATTCAATAGAGGGTGCCTGGAATACCGGGCGTGAGGAATTCCCGAATCTCGGCTATAAACCTCGTCACAAAGAAGGTTATTTCCCTTGCGCCCCAACTGATTCACATGTCGATCTTCGTAACGAAATGGTGCAAGTTTTAAAAAGTGTCGGCATTGTCGTTGAGGTCGTTCACCATGAAGTATCTACCGGCGGACAAAATGAAATCGGCATCAGATTCAATTCCCTTCTGATGATGGGTGATACCCTTAAATGGTTCAAGTATATTGTTAAGAATGTTGCTCATCGTAACGGAAAAACAGTTACTTTTATGCCAAAACCAATTTTTAATGACAATGGTTCCGGTATGCACTGTCACCAGTCACTTTGGAAAAATGGTAAGAACTTATTCGCTGGTGACGGCTATGGAGGGCTGTCAAAGATCGCAATGTACTACATTGGTGGCATCATAAAACATGCTAAAGCGCTATGTGCATTTACCAACCCGACCACCAATTCCTACAAGCGTCTGGTTCCTGGATTTGAGGCACCGATTAATCTGGCATATTCCAACCGTAACCGTTCAGCCGCACTGCGAATTCCAGTTGCCAGCAGTGATAATGGCAGGCGAATTGAATATCGTACTCCTGATGCATCTGCAAATGGTTACATGGCCTTTGCTGCCCAAATGATGGCAGGATTGGATGGCATTGAGAACAAGATTGATCCGGGCCAGCCACTTGATAAAGATATCTATGGTTTATCACCAGAGGAACTAAGGGATATCCCGACGGTTGCAACTTCATTGGAGGATGCATTGGATAATTTGGAAAAAGATCACGAATTCTTGCTCAAGGGAGATGTCTTTACCGCAGACGTTATTGATATGTGGGTAAGTTACAAGCGCGAAGCTGAGGTTGCTCCAGTACAGATGCGTCCTTGTCCTGAAGAGTTTGCTCTGTATTTTGATTGCTAATGCTGGCGTCGCAAAAAGTCCGACCTGCTGCGTTACGGTATTTTTTCAGGATTTCGACATACTGATGTATGTCTTCATCCCTGAAAAATACCAAGCCTTGCATGACGAAATTTTTACTTAGCCATCAAGTCGTAAATACAAAAAAAGCCTCCGGAATAACTCGGAGGCTTTTTTTGTATCCAATGTAGAAAGAAATTAGGCTGCAGTCTCTTCCTTGACAATATGCAGATCTTGCTGTGGATAAGGAATGGAGATTCCTTCGGCATCAAAACGTATTTTGACTGTTTCCTGAGTATCAAATAGAACTGGCCAGTAGTCACCACTTTTAACCCATGGTCGCACAACAAAGTTAACACTGCTGTCAGCAAGCTCTGATACGCCGATGGTTGGGGCTGGATCTTTTAATACCCGCTCATCCTTAGCTAGAATATCTTCAAGAACCGAACGGACCTTTTTCAGGTCGTCACCGTAGCCGACACCAATAACCATATCGACTCGGCGGGTTTCTTTTGCTGAGTAGTTGGTAATTGTGCTGCCGATTATCTGTCCATTGGGAACGGTGATTTCTTTGTTATCACCAGATCTCATTTTAGTACTGAAAATTTGAATTTCTTCAATAACGCCGGAAACGCCACCAGCTTCAACAAAATCCCCAACTTTAAAGGGACGGAACAAAATTAACATAAACCCTGCAGCAAAATTCCCAAGGGTTCCCTGCAATGAAAGTCCAATAGCTAAACCGGCTGCTGCAAGAATTGCTGCGAAGGATGTCGTTTCAATCCCCAGCTTCCCAAGTGCCGCTAGAATAACAAAAATCATCAAAGCAACATAAACTAAGGTTTTAACAAATTTGACTAGAGTCTCGTCAATGTTGCTCTTGTTCATCATCTTGGCGACAACATTTGTAATTATTCTCGCAACAATTCGACCAACAACAAAAACGATAATTGCCCAAATCAGTGGCAATCCGTAGCTTTGTACCAATTCAACCAATTTATCTGTAGAAATTGACCCCATCCTGTCCTCCTGTGATATGTCTAAATGAAATATTCAACGTTCACCCTGAAAATTGATCTTCTAATGAGTAACACTATCAGAGTCTGACAGGATTGAAACTTCAAAATGTGACTAATCTAGATAGCATTAGCGGAAATGTAGTTTTTGATCAAAGCTTTGTCTGCAGAGATAGTGACAAGTTTCTTCTCACAAGAGGCAAGTTGAGAAAGTGCTGTAGGCAGAACCGGATTTAAGCCTGTAGCTTTTTTAACAACATCTCCGAATTTTGCAGGATGGGCTGTTGCCAAACAAACTAACGGATATTTAGGATTTCTGGCTTGTCTGCCAACAGCAACGCCAATTGCAGTGTGTGGATCAAGAATATACCCATTATCATGATGGAAGGTTTTGATGGTAGCCAGGGTTTCATCATCATCAATTGAAGAAGCAGAAAAATCGTTTTTCATTTGATTTTTTTGCTTGTTGGTGAAATTTAGATGTCCATTCTGTTTAAAGCTATCCATCATTTGGACAACATCTTTGGCATCGCTATCGAGCAGATAATAGAGGTACCGCTCGAAGTTACTTGCAACCTGGATATCCATAGAAGGGGAGAGGGAGTGATGGACCTCTGCTGTGGAGTAGTCACCGGTATTGATACAGCGACTTAGAATGTTATTGGAGTTGGTGGCTAAGATAAGTCGATTAATCGGCAGGCCCATTTTTTTTGCTATGTATCCAGCAAAGATATCGCCAAAATTGCCGGTAGGAACTGATACATCAAACTGTTCTGCTCCGCTTTCTCTGCTCACTTGAGACCAAGCGTAGAAATAATATACGACTTGCGCCAGAACACGCGCCCAGTTGATTGAATTAACTGCTCCCAGGGCGTAACGTTCTTTAAATTGCAGATCTCCAAAAATATCTTTAACGATAGATTGAGCATCATCAAATGTTCCTTCTACCGCGAGGTTGAAGACGTTTTTATCAGTTACGGTCGTCATCTGTAATTCTTGAATCGGTGAAACATGACCTTTGGGATGAAGAATAAATATATTGATATTTTTCTTTCCTCTCACCCCATAAATAGCAGCACTCCCGGTGTCGCCACTGGTTGCACCAATAATGTTCATTTGTTGACCATTTTTACCCAAGAAATATTCAAATAAATTACCAAGAAATTGTAGAGCAACATCTTTAAATGCGAGAGTTGGCCCATGAAATAATTCAAGAATATACAGGTCATCCTGTTTGATAACTGGGGTAATTTCTACGTGGCTAAAGTTGGCATAGGAGCGATCGATAATATCTTTCAGATCAGATGCTGGTATGTCAGTTGCAAACTTGGATATTATCTGGAAAGCCAGGTCAGGGTAGGGGAGGCCATTGATCTTCTGAAGTTCATCTTTTGATAATTTGGGAATTTCTTCAGGGAGAAGTAACCCTCCATCATCAGCTAGCCCCATCATGACGGCATCGCTAAAATTGAGACCTTGGACTTTTCCTCTTGTGCTGCAATATTTCATATTAATTTCTCTTTCCCACTAAATAATTATGCCGAGTTATGGTGGTTATTAACTTATGATTGTAACAATAAATAAGCAGGAGTGGAAGTTTTTGAATACAAAAAAAAACAGGGGTTTCCGTGTGGAAACCCCTGTTTGGTGAAACGGTGTGATTTGCGTTTCTAAAGCTATAGATTAACTTTCCTGCGCATCAACAACAGCAACAGCTGCCATGTTGATAATATCAGCAACATCATCACCACGTTGCAGGACGTGAACCGGTTTTTTCGTTCCCATCAATATGGGGCCAACGGCTTCAGCTCCACCCAATTTACTAAGTAGCTTATAGCTGATATTACCAGACTGCAGGTCGGGGAAAATAAAGACGTTAGCATCACCCTTAAGCATTGAGAATGGATATTGTGCTTCTGTCAGTTCAGGATCAAGTGCAACATTAGCCTGAACTTCACCATCAACAATCAAGTCTGGAGCCTGCTCTTTTACTAGTGCAGTTGCCTTCCTTACTTTTATGGTCGATGGATGACTGGTACTTCCAAAGTTAGAAAAAGAGAGCATCGCAACTTTAGGAACAATATCAAACTTACGGACTTCTGCGGCAGCCAGTATGGCTGTTTCTGCTAACTCTTCCGCTGTTGGATCAATAGTAACTGTGGTATCAGCAAAAAAGACAACCTTTTGCTTGAAAACCATCATGTACATACCGTGAACTTTTGAAAGCTCTTCCTGTTTGCCAATGATTTCCAAAGCTGGCTGGATAGTCTCTGGGTAGTGATGGTTGATCCCGGAGAGCATGGTGTCTGCATCACCTTTTTGCACCATCATGGCACCAAAGTAGTTGTTGTTCACTTTGATTTGGCGTTTTGCTCCAGCGCGGGTGACACCCTTGCGTTGACGCAGTTCAAACATGGTATCGATATACTCTCCACGTTTGTCACACGTCATTGGATCAAGAATCTCGACATCACCCAGATCAAGTTTCAGCGCGTCAATCCTAGAGCGGATCTCTTTTTCGTCGCCGAGTAAAATTGGAATGGCAATTTTTTCAGTGATAAGAATCTGCGCAGCACGCAGGATTTTATCCTCTTCACCCTCTGGAAAGACAATCCGTTTTGGATCAGCTTTGGCTTTATTTATCAGAGTGCGCATGACTTGTTTAGAGCGTCCTTGGAGTGCTTCAAGTGAGTCACAATACTTTTGCATATCCACAATTGGGCGGCGGGCGACCCCAGAGTCCATAGCAGCCTGAGCAACAGCTGGTGCAACATGTAGCAATACCCGTGGATCAAAAGGTTTAGGGATGATGTATTCGCGACCAAATTCAATACTTTCACCAACATAGGCTTTGCGTACTGAGTCAGGGACATCCATTTTAGCGAGATCTGCCAGCGCTTTTACCGCAGCTAACTTCATTTCGTCATTGATAGCACTTGCATGAACATCCAGGGCTCCACGGAACAGGAAGGGGAAGCAGAGGACATTATTAACCTGATTCATGTAATCGGAGCGACCGGTGCCAATGATGATATCATCACGAACTGCTTTGGCCTCGGGTGGGGTGATCTCCGGATCTGGATTAGCCATGGCAAAAACGATCGGATCTTTAGCCATAGTTTTAAGCATCTCAGTTGACAGTGCTCCTTTTGCGGAAACACCAAAGAAAATATCGGCATCAACCATGGCATCAGCAAGGGTTCTGGAATCTGTTTCTGCAGCAAGGCGTGACTTATATTCGTTCATACCTTCTTTTCTGCCTTTGTAGATAACGCCTTTAGTATCGCAAAGAATTACGTTGTTTTTATCGATACCCATAGTGACGGCCAGGTTGGCACAGGCAATTCCGGCTGCTCCGGCACCATTCACAACGATCTTAACCTTGGTGATATCTTTACCGACAATCTCAAGAGCATTAATCATTCCAGCGGCAGAGATAATGGCGGTGCCATGTTGATCATCATGAAAGACGGGGATATCCATGATTTTTTTAAGTTCTTCTTCAATATAAAAACACTCAGGCCCTTTGATATCTTCCAGATTGATTCCACCAAACGTTGGTTCCAGAAGTTTTACAGTACGAATGATTTCATCGGAGTCTTTGGTGTTAAGTTCAATGTCAAATACGTCAATATCCGCAAAGGTTTTAAATAAAATACCTTTCCCTTCCATGACCGGTTTGCCAGCCAAGGCCCCAATGTCACCCAGCCCGAGGACTGCAGTACCATTTGAAACAACCGCAACTAGGTTGCCTTTGGCCGTATATTCATAGGCATCAGCCGGATTTTTTTCGATAGCCAGGCAGGGTTCTGCAACGCCGGGGCTGTAAGCAAGGGCAAGATCGTGACTGGTTGCACAGGGTTTCGTCGTGATAACTTCAATTTTACCTTTTCGACCAGTACTGTGGTATTTAAGGGCTTCTTCACGCATTGACATGTGGGTGTATCCTCCTGTAAAGAGTAATTTTTAAAAGAAGTAAGTCTATATTTGCTTCTTTTGCTACGTACATCTATGTTCATTGAACTGAGTTTAAAATTATTTAAACTAAAAAAATATAGTTATACTAAAAAGAAGTCAAGATTAATTGTCTGATAATATAATATAACCCTTCGGGTTGTCTCGCAATACTGATGCCAAATATTTATTATAAAATAAAATCTTTTAAAGCAACATGTTAGGAAGAGAATACTCTATATTTCTCTGAAGGCTAGCATTTAATATTGTAAAATTCATTACTAAATGGCTGAAAATAGCCATTCTATGTGAGATATGTGTATGGTTAGTCTATGAAAATAGGTGTTTTATCAGATACTCATATTCATTCCCTTGATGCGGGAATGATGTTGGCTCAAAAATTGTTAAATGGTCCTTTTGCGGATGTTGATGCAATCTTTCATGCGGGGGATCTTGTCCTCCCTGACTTGGACAGCTGTTTTTATCCTGTCCCATGGTATGGTGTTCGCGGCAATATGGATGCTGCGCAAGATATACTGCCAACCCAGAGAAGCATTACTTTAGCCAATAAGAAAGTTGGGATGGTTCATGGATGGGGGGCTCCTCATGGTTTAGAGACCCGTGTTATTAACTTGTTTTCTGGCTTGAGTTTGGATGTGATAATTTTTGGCCATAGTCATCGCCCTGTTTGTCATAAGGTTGGCAGCGTTCTGTTATTTAATCCTGGCAGCCCGACAGACCGCCGCTCAGCTCCATATCACACCGTCGGCATTTTAAATTTTGATGCGGATGTTACGGGTGAAATTATTCGAATTGATTGAATCACAAGTTTATTGCGAAAAGGTTAGAGGTTCAAATAGATGATTGATTTTTTTGTGCGGGGTGGACCGCTCATGTATCCCATACTCCTTTGTTCGGTGATTGGGTGGGCGATCTTCATGGAACGGATTTTTGCTTTTATTAAAGTACGTCGAAATTTGCAGCCGTTGTCTGAATCGGTTAAAGCTTTTTTACTGGCAGATAAAGCGAAAGACGCTGTTGTTCTGTGCTCGGATGTAAAATCACCTTTGGCTAGAATTTTACTGGTTGTTCTGAAAAATCGCGGTGGCAAGCGTACTTATTTAAAATCTCTTGCTGAAGAGGTCGGCGAGCGCGAAGCTGTTTCGTTGCAACGATATTTAGGCCTGCTTGGAACTATAGCCAATATCACTCCATTACTTGGTTTGTTAGGAACGGTCTTGGGGATGATTAAAGCATTTAACGTGATAGCAACTCAAGGAATGGGAACTCCAGCGACCTTAGGCGGTGGCATATCTGAGGCTTTAATTACAACCGCTGCTGGGCTGACAGTTGCAGTGCCAATGATTTTATTGCACCGCTATCTATCAAGTCGTTCTGAGCGCCTGGTTCTTGAATTAGAAGAAGCAACGATGCAAATTGTTGATTTGGTCGAGGAATAGAACAACATGGGGTTTCGAAGGAAAATTCAAGAATCACCAAAAGTTGATCTGACCCCAATGATTGATGTTGTTTTTTTGCTGTTGATTTTCTTTATGATTTCTACAACCTTCATTGAGCGCCCAGGTTTAACTATCAATCTGCCTGCATCAAGTTCTGAACAAATTAATCAGGGTCAGAAAGAATTGCAGGTTTACCTCGCTGAAAATGGTGATATCTACTTGCATCGTGATAAAGTTTCTTTGGATGATTTCCTAAGTCATTTACAAAGTCTATCCCCTACAAAAACACCGAAAATGACATTTTTGCTGATGGCCGATAAAGCTGCCCGACATGGTAACGTGGTACAGCTAATGGATGCTGCAAAAACGGCAGGTTTTAAGAGTCTTGCCATAGCAACTGATAAGACGGTTGTGAAATAGCAGAAATATTTTTATATATTGTCGCCTTGTGGACTACTTTTTTATTAAGTGTCTCTCCCTAATTCCATTATGATTGAGTTATATTTTTGATGAAAAAAATTGATCTTAAAAGTTTGAATCGTGAGCAACTTGAAGAATTTCTTTCTCGAATGGGTAAAGAGAAATATCGCGCAAAACAAATCTTACATTGGATTTATCAGCGCCATGTAACCGATTTTGAACAAATGACAGATCTTGCTAAAAAGTTCCGTTGTGAGTTGTCTGAACAGGCTTTTGTCTCATCCTGGCAGCCGGAGTTTATTGAAACAAGTAGCGATGGTACTCGTAAGTATTTATTTCGGCTTGATGATGGTGAATCTATCGAAGCAGTAAAAATACCGATGGATGAAGGTCGAGCAACTTTGTGTATCTCAACTCAGGTTGGTTGTGCCATGGGCTGTCAGTTTTGTATGACAGGAACATTCGGTTTGGCTAGAAACTTGCGCCCAGAAGAGATTATTAATCAGATTTGTGCAGCTCTGCAGGATGGGCGGATAACTAATGTTGTTTTGATGGGGATGGGTGAACCACTCCATAATCTAGATAACGTAGTGACGGCCCTGCAGATTATGTATCTCGATGACGGACTTGGTTATGGGTCTCGCCGGGTGACGTTGTCCACCTGTGGTCTGGTGCCTGAAATTATTGAATTAAGCCAGAGAATTAAAGTTAATTTGGCCGTTTCTCTGAATGCGACGACAGATGAAGTTCGGGATAAGTTGATGCCTGTCAATCGGCGCTATCCTCTTGATGAACTGATGCGTGCTTGCCAGGAGTATGCTCAGAACACCAGGCAGAGGGTAACCTTTGAATATATTGTGATTGGTGGTGTGAATGATTCAGTTGCCGATGCAAAACGACTGGTGAAACTCCTCCATGGCGTTCGTTGTAAGGTTAATTTGATTGCTTATAATGAACACGATGGTGCGGATTTTAAAGCTCCGGCTGAAGAGTCAATCAAAACATTTCAGAGCTACCTGTTGCAAAGAGATATTGTCGCAACGTTACGAGCCAGCAAAGGGCAGGATATATCCGCTGCCTGTGGTCAGTTAAAGGGAAAGCTCGCAGATCAATCAGTTAACTAAAAATCTTTATCTATTCCATAATTCTGGAGGTTTAGCATAATGAAACGACCGATTATCGGTGTCATTGGTGGCAGTGGTCTATATGAAATTGAAGGATTGAAAGATGTCCGCGACGTAAAGCTGGAAACACCTTTTGGCGCACCTTCCGATGTCTATGTGACTGGAACTCTTGGTGATACGCAGATGGTTTTTTTGCCCCGTCATGGCCGTGGTCATCGGTTGCTGCCATCAGAAGTGAATTACCGCGCGAATATTTACGGGATGAAAACCCTCGGCGTTGAGCATATTATTTCTGTTTCTGCCGTAGGCAGTATGAAGGAAGAAATTATTCCCGGTCATATTGTTATCCCAGATCAATTTTTTGATCGTACCCAGGGAAAGCGGGCTTCAACTTTCTTTGGCAACGGTGTTGTGGGACATGTTCAGTTTGCAGATCCTGTTTGTCATGATCTGTCTGATATCTTGGTTGCCTCTGCTCAGAAAGTTGGCGCTACGGTCCATAAGGGTGGAACTTATATCTGTATTGAGGGCCCTAATTTTTCAACCCGGGCTGAATCAAATATTTATCGAAGCTGGGGGGTTGATATCATTGGCATGACTAATCTACCTGAATCGCGTCTGGCACGTGAAGCAGAAATTTGTTATGGAACGGTCGCTCTGGCTACGGACTATGATTGCTGGCATGAAGGTCACGATGATGTCTCTGTCGAGGCTGTCCTGGCCATTATTCAGCAGAATGTAGCGACAGCAAAGGACATTATTGCAAATGCAGCGAATATGATTGCCCAGCAGCGACAACAGCGAAATTGTGCCTGTGCTGAAGCCCTCAAATTTGCGATTATGACAGATAAGAAACTCATCCCATCTGAAACACTGAAGAACCTTGAGCCGATTATTGGTAAATATATTAAATAGAGGAATTGATCTTATGAGTATTCTTGTTGTTGGTAGTGTTGCTTTTGATTCAATTAAAACCCCTTTTGGTACCGCTGAAGACGTTCTTGGCGGATCTGCCTGTTATTTTTCTACAGCAGCCAGTTTTTTTACCGAAGTTAATCTCGTCGCAGTTGTTGGAGACGATTTTCCACAGGAACATATTGAATTTCTGCAAAGTCGTAATGTTGATCTCGCCGGCTTGCAGAAAAGTCCTGGGGAAACCTTCCGTTGGAAAGGGCGTTACGATTACGATTTGAATGAGGCACATACTCTGGAAACTCATCTCAATGTTTTTGAAACATTTCAACCCGTTTTGCCTGAAAACTATCGGGATGCAGAATATGTTTTTTTAGCAAATATTGATCCTGAGCTTCAACTTGAGGTTCTTCAGCAGGTTAAAAGTCCAAAACTTGTTGCTTGTGACACAATGAACTTTTGGATTGAGGGGAAAAAAGAAGCACTGATTAAGACGCTTGCTAGGGTAGATATCTTATTGATCAATGAGGCTGAAGTCCGCCAGTTAGCGAATGAATCTAATTTGCTTAAAGCAGCCGACATTGTACGCAGTTTTGGACCAAAGGTCTTAGTTGTTAAAAGGGGTGAGTATGGTGTTTTAATGTTTGGTGAGGGATCGATTTTTTCTGCTCCCGCTTATCCTTTGGAAGATGTTTTTGACCCAACGGGTGCTGGTGATACTTTCGCCGGTGGGTTTATCGGCTATCTTGCTGCAACCAGGAATCTTGAAGAGAAAAATCTACGGAAGGCTACAGTTTTCGGAACTGTCATGGCTTCTTTCACGGTAGAAAAATTCAGTCTTGATCGTCTTAAGGAGATAGAATACTCCGAGATAGCTGATCGTTATAAAAAAATAAAACTACTGACTGAGTTTGCTGATATTGATTAAATATGTTCTATTTGAAAAATAACCATCTGTACATGTTTTAAACATAAGGAAAACGGTTGATGTTTATTCAACATAAGCAGCTTAAAAGTCTTAATGTCCCTGCTGAAAAAATTGTCCATCTGCATACGGCATCAAGCTCTGTGCAGCTGGCATTCGCTGGTTTTTCACCGCAGTTGTGTCAAGCATATCTTCTGCAGATATCTGGTGGTAACAAAGTTCTGATAGTTGTGGCTTTTTATTTAGCAGAGAGCCAATGTTCAATTTACTTTGTCCCTAAATTTGGTGAGCTGCCGGCAGAAGATGCTGCTGCCATTTATGAAGAGGGATATAATTTTGTAGAATCAATGGGATTTGTTTTAACCGAATCCGATTATCATTTATTATCACTTACAAAAAAGCAGCAATATTGGGCTTCCTTGCCAATTAGTCGCTTGCCGGAATTAAAGCCAAATATCAAATCTGTAGTCACGACCAAGGACGATGAAGAACTTAGTAAATTACGTCTCCGTAGTCTTAAGAGTTTAGGACGTGTTTTTGCTTCAATGTGATCTTATCTGGAGGAAATTGATGCTCGGTGGATTGAAAACGATTATTTT
>Ga0307988_1001334_pt1 | contig 14125 bp, 10 predicted proteins | sample EllFjometagen183_FD_203166 | JGI IMG/M metagenome (GOLD analysis project Ga0307988, IMG submission 203166) | Marine microbial communities from Ellis Fjord, Antarctic Ocean - #183 | ecosystem: Environmental > Aquatic > Marine > Unclassified | place: Southern Ocean | collected 2014-10-08 | reverse complement strand
CAATCATAACTCAGATAAAACCTTATGGAATTTATAAATATTGCCTTCATTGATTTTGATAAAAATAAACTTATAACATTTAGTGGTGCGAGACAAATTAAATTTTAATATGGAATCCTGCTTTATTAAGATAATATACCCTTAGTGAAAATGTTAATTAACAATAGTTGTGTGTCATGTAATTGAATGATATATTGAAACTATGTAATTACTTGTTATGTTTGGAACTAATGGTTTGGAAAAGATATTAATCCCAGGCCAAGGAGATCCAATAGCATACGTTTGGGATACAGAAGCATAGGGAAAAAACATGATTCGGCTATTATCTTTACCTTTGATCATCACTTCGAGTATCAGCCTGATTCTTGGAATTTTTTTCATACTTTTGTATTATCGCCTCAGCTCGCGCTACTAGGAACCCGTGCGATACTACTTTATTTTTTCCTTATCAGCTCTGGTAAGTGCTGTCTTTCTGGGGGCTTTTGCAGTATTAATAAATTCAGGCGAAAATCTGGACTATCTCAATATCTCCAATCGGGTTACTATCATCGGCGCTATGTTCACCACAGTCTTGGGTTTGCATTTCTATGTTGCTTTTTTTAACTACAAAGCACCGATGTCACTCAAGTGGTGTTACGCTATATGCACTCTCTTCTCACTATTGAGCCTGGTGCCTAATCAATATTTTCTGGCCAAGGAGTTCTATACCACATCGCGCTATTATACAGGGTTAGCTTTTGGTCCATTGTTTCAACTGTGGGGTGCCTGGATATTGATTTTGTCAGTGTACATCATCATGGTTCTTTTCCGGATCTATTTACGCCAGCGCAAAAATCAAGACACTCAATCCACCGGCACGGTGCAACTGTTATTGGCCGCCACAACCATCTGGATGATAACCGGCCTTGGTGATGCTCTGACAGGAATACAGGTGGTTGATCTGCCTCCTTTGACATGGGTGGGATCTTTTTTAGTTACTTGTTGCATTGCCTGGATTCTGGTCCTTCATATCGATAATCTTTACGAAGACAGACGCATATTGAGCAACCGTCTTATGTACGATCATCTGACCCAGGCTTTCTCACGCAGTTACTTTGAAGTTCGTTTGACAGAAGCGATCAAAACCATGCAGCGAAGTGATTTCGTTGGATTATATGTATGTATATTTGATGTGGACGATTTTAAAGCAGTTAACGATCGTTATGGCCACGCAAATGGAGACCAATTATTAAAGGGGATTTCAAGTATTACAAAAGGCTCAATTCGCCCCTTTGATTGTTTTGCCCGTTTAGGCGGAGATGAGTTTGCTCTTTTGCTGACAGGCGTGCAGGAGGACAATCTGGCAATTATGATAGTCGAACGCATCCGAAACAGTATCTTAAAAACATCGTTTGGGGTTAGCCCCCATGGATTTAATGCCACATGCTCTTTCGGGCTTGTGAGCGCAGGGCCGGAACACTTGAGGATTAAAGATCTTTCGAACCAATTGTTATCCTATGCTGATCAAGCCCTCTATTCCTCTAAACACAAGGGTAAGAACGCAGTGAGTGTATCTACTCTGCCAGTACCGGAATCATCAGTATTTTAGGGTGGCAATGAATAAAAGGACATCAATTTTGAGTTGTAAAAATCAATTAAGTTTATTTTTTATTAGATTCTTATGTATTCTTTTTTTGACAAGCATCTTCTTCTCCAATGCTCATGCGGGGACGCAGTATGATTTTAAGGATCTTTTTGTGACTTCAGCCTGGCTTCAAGTGAATAAGGAGCGGGTGAATGTTGTTGATGCCCGATCCGCAGGAAAATATAAAAGTGGACATATCCTGGGTGCTGTTTCTGCTCCCTGGCAGATGTTTGTTTATATGGATGGCAGTACAGAAGATCCCGGATATGCGAATCTTCTTACAAAAGAAGAACTGGCTGTCAAACTTGGTGGACTGGGGATTAGCGGACAGAAAACCCTGGTTGTTTATGCCAACACCCCTGGGTGGGGAGAGGATGGCCGATTCGCCTGGATGGCACTTTTACTGGGAATTAAAGATGTCAAGATTCTTGATGGTGGAGTCCGGGCCTGGAAAAACAATGGCGGTAAATTAACAAAAGGGAAAACCAGTTTGCCATCAACTGTTTTTAAGCCGGGTGCCTGGAATGATGGGCTTTTGGCATCAATAAAATGGATGAAATCCAATCAAGGCAGTGCGAAAATTATTGATGCAAGAACTAAAAGGGAATTTAAAGGAGCTGTGAAGTATGGAGAAGCCCGGGGAGGGCATCTGCCGCAAGCTGTTCTTATTCCTTTTAAAAATCTTTTTAATTCTGACGGTACAATCAAAAGAACTTTTTTGTTAAAAGCAATATTTCAGTCTAAAGGGTTGAGGACTGACAATGAAATTGCAGTCTATTGTACTGCGGGCGTCAGAGCAGCATATATGACTCTTGTTCTTCACATGGCCGGATTTGAAAAGGCGCGCAACTATGATGGGTCACTTTATGAGTGGACTGCACAAAATCATTTACCTCTGTTGCGCTAATTTTTTGGTTTCTGATTCTCTTTTGCCTTTTGTTTAATCCTAGCTTTTTCTTTTTGTCGTTTTTCCTGCTCTTTTAGTTTTGTAACTTTTGCCCAGGCATCCCTTAAAGTGACTGCTCTGTTAAATATTTGTTTTTTGGGGTCAGATTTTGAATCCAGACAAAAATATCCAAGTCTTTCAAATTGATACGCCGTTTCAGGTTCAGCATCGTAAAGGCTTTTTTCCAGTCGGCAAGTTGTCAGTGTTTTTAATGAATCAGGGTTTACATTTTCTGTAAAATCTTCAACATCATATTCAGGGTCTTCATCAATAAATAACCTGTCATAAAGGTTTACATCAGCCTCAATATTTTCCTCAGCGTCAACCCAGTGAATAGTGCCTTTCACTTTGCGGTTGTCCGGGGCATTCCCCCCTCGTGTTTCAGGATCATAATTACAGATAAGTTTGGTTATATCTCCTGTTGTTTCATCTTTGATTATCTCTTTTAAAGTAATAAAATAAGCAAATCTGAGCCTTACTTCCTGGTCCGGAGTCAGTCTGAAAAATTTCTTAGGTGGATTTTCCATGAAATCCTCTTTTTCAATGTAGATGTTTTTTGAAAAAGTGACTTTGCGGGTTCCCATTTCAGGCTTTTGTGGATGATTTAAAGCATCAAGCTTTTCAGTCTGCGCTTCAGGATAATTTTCAATTTCCACAAGCAAGGGGTCTAATACACCCATTCTCCTTGGCGCTTTTTCATTGAGGTCATTACGTAAGGAATTTTCAAGAAGCCCATAATCAATTCGGCTCTGTTTTTTACTGACTCCAATCGTGTTGCAAAAATTGATAATGGAATCAGGTGTAAAACCTCTGCGGCGAAGTCCTTCCAGAGTTGGAAGGCGAGGGTCATCCCACCCACTGACATATTTTTTATCCACAAGCAGTTTAAGTTTTCTTTTACTTAAAACCGTGAAATTAATATTCATTCTGGCAAATTCAATCTGCTGGGGGTGACATTCAGTGTTTAACTCATCAAGGATCCAGTCATAAAGCGGTCTGTGATCTTCAAATTCGAGAGTACACAGAGAATGTGTGATTTTTTCTTTTGCATCAGAAAGGCAATGGGTGAAATCATACATGGGATATATGCTCCATTTGCTTCCTGTCCTGGGGTGATCCATTTTAAGTATTCGGTATATCACAGGGTCTCTTAAATTAATATTGGGAGAAGACATGTCAATTTTTGCGCGCAAAACATGGGTGCCATTATCAAATGCACCATTTTTCATTTTTGTGAAAAGGTCAAGGTTCTCTTTAATTGTTCTTTCCCTGAAAGGACTGTTTTTACCGGGTTTTTTAAAAGTTCCCCTGTATTCCCGCATTTCATCGGGAGAAAGACTGCATATATAGGCTTTTCCGTCTTTTATAAGTTGGACAGCATAATCATGGAGTAAATCAAAATAGTCTGAAGCAAAAAAAGGCTTGGCATTGTAGTCAAACCCCAGCCAGTTAACATTGGAGATAATTGAATCAATATATTTCTGTTCTTCTTTGGCAGGGTTAGAATCATCAAACCTCAGATTGCATTTCCCATTATATTTTTGTGCCATGCTGAAATTAAGGCACATTGATTTTGCATGTCCTATATGAAGATATCCATTGGGTTCCGGAGGAAATCGTGTGGTGACTTTTCCATCATTTTTCTTGTTTTCAATGTCTTTTTCGATAATTGACTGTATAAAGTGACTTTTGTTGATAATTTCTTCCATGTGTTTTATCTGTTCCTTAAACTCTCTATATAATTATGGCTAATCTTAAGCTATAATAACTACCACAGAATGAGGCTCCAGAAAAGATGTGATTAATAAAAATGGATTTTAAAAAATATGAGTGTGTTTAAATTAGAATCAGGCTTTATACCCACCGGAGATCAGCCGGAAGCAATTACGTATTTGACCAAGGGATTAGAAAATGATCATGCCCACCAGGTTTTGCTTGGTGTTACAGGTTCCGGCAAAACGTTTACCATGGCAAATGTAATTGAGCAGACAGGAAAGCCTACTCTGATAATTGCTCCTAATAAAACCCTTGCAGCTCAGCTTTATAATGAATTCAAAATTCTTTTTCCGACCAATCGTGTTGAATATTTTGTAAGTTATTATGATTACTATCAACCCGAAGCCTATCTCCCCTCTTCTGACACATATATTCAGAAAGATGCTTCTATTAATGACATGATAGACAGGATGCGTCACTCTGCGACACGAGCAGTGCTTTCCCGGACTGATGTTATAATAGTTGCAAGTGTATCATGCATTTATGGCCTTGGTGCCCCGGCTGATTATTTAGAACTCTGTATAAAGCTTAATATAGACATGAAATTGTCCAGAGATGCATTTGTGAGAAAGCTTGTTAGTATACAATATACCAGAAATGACATGGATTTTCATCGGGGGACATTCAGGGTAAGGGGAGACAGAGTTGAGATATTCCCTGTGTATGAAGAGGAGTTTGCCTTAAGGGTAGAGTTTTTTGGTGATATCCTAGAGAGCATCAGTGAGTTTGATCCTTTAAAGGGAGACATGACAAATTCCCTTAAAGAAACGGCAGTATTCCCGGCTTCTCATTATGTAACCATGCAGCAGACAAGGGACAGGGCAATGAAAAGTATAAAAGAAGAGTTAAAGCAGAGGCTTGACTTTTTATATTCAGAAAACAGGCTTGTGGAAGCCCAGCGCCTTGAAGAAAGAACCGAGTACGACCTTGAGATAATGAATGAACTTGGATATTGTACCGGCATAGAAAATTATTCAAGGCATCTTACGGGCAGGGCTCCTGGAGAAGCACCTCCGACACTTTTTGATTATTTTCCAAAAGATCTCCTTCTGTTTTTTGATGAGAGTCATATTTCAGTTTCCCAGCTTGGCGCAATGTATAAGGCAGACAGATCAAGAAAAGAGTCTTTAATAGAGCATGGATTCCGCCTGCCGTCTGCTGCTGATAACAGACCCTTGAAATTCGAAGAATTTCAGGAAAAGGTCAATAATGTTATTTATGTTTCAGCAACCCCTGCTGATTATGAAATGGAAAAAGCTCAAGATAGAATTGCCCATCAGATTGTAAGACCAACAGGCCTGCTTGATCCTCCGGTTGAAGTGAGAAAAGCAGAAAATCAGGTTGATGATCTTTATGAAGAAATTGTCAAAAGAGTAGAATTAAAAGAGAGAGTTCTTGTGACAACTCTTACAAAGAGGATGTCTGAAGATCTCACAGATTATTATTTTGATTTAGGTGTTAAGGTTAAATACCTGCATTCTGATATTGGAACTATTGAAAGAGTTGATATTATTCAGGATTTGAGAAAAGGACTTTTTGATGTTCTCATAGGGATTAACCTTTTACGAGAGGGCCTTGATATCCCGGAGGTTTCTCTTGTCGCTATACTTGATGCTGATAAAGAGGGGTTTTTAAGGTCTTTTCGATCTTTTATCCAGACCTTTGGCAGGGCTTCAAGAAATGAGTTTGGCAGGGTTATCATGTACGCAGACAAAATAACTGTTTCCATGAAAAAGGCCATGGATGAAACCAAGAGGCGGCGGAAAATTCAGAAGCAGCACAACAAAGACAATAATATAACGCCTACTACTATTATTAAGGAACTCAGACGGTTTGACTACTCCATGGAAAAGAACCTTCAAGAAGGAGAAGGTCTTATTGCCGAAGAACTTGAAGAGTATAATGGCAAAAATAAGGATTTTGATCAGATAATAAAAGAGTTGAATGCTGATATGGAAAAAGCATCCAAAGAATTGAAATTTGAAAAGGCTGCGGCTATTCGAGATAAAATCAAAGAATTAAAGGATATTCAGGAGATATAATACGGGTTTGAAATTGACATGGTAGATCTTTCTGAAAAATATCAAGAAGCTCCAAAAGACCCCGGAGTTTACCTTATGAAGGACAATAAGGGGAAAATTATCTATGTGGGCAAGGCATTAAATATCAAGCAGAGGCTTGCATCGTATTTTGTCAACCAGAATCATGATCTTAAAACCGGGATATTAATAAAAAAAATAGCTGATTTTGATACAATTGTTACGCGGTCAGATCATGAAGCATATATATTGGAATCAAACCTGATCAAGGAGTACAAACCAAGGTATAATGTACTTTTAAAGGATGGGAAAAATTATCCATATCTTAAAATTGACAGGAATGAAAAATACCCGCCCATCAACGTTGTAAGAAAAATTAAAAAAGATAATGCACTTTATTTTGGACCATATTCCTCAGTTCACAGTGTGAGGCAGACCTTAAAACAGATCCACAAAATTTTCAAGCTGAGAAAATGTAAAAAAACCCAGTTTAATAACCGGTCACGACCCTGCCTTAATTATCAGATTAAAGCCTGCTTAGGCCCATGTTGCATGGATGTGAGTAAGGGTGAATATGACCAAATTGTTAAAGATGTTACTCTTTTCTTAAAAGGCAAGGGTAAAGAGGTGAGTATAAGGTTAAGAACAGAAATGGAATCCCATGCTGCAAAACAGGAGTTTGAAAAAGCAGCTGAAGTAAGAGATACGATTTTTGCAATTAAAAAAACTCTGGAGAAGCAATATGTTGTATCAGCTGACCTGAAAGACAGAGATGTTATTGCCCTTGCTAAAGATACAGCAAAAGCTGTTGTAACAATCCTCAAGGTAAGATCAGGGTATCTGATTGATGCAGTAGATTTTGTTTTTGATTCAAATATGGATACAACTTCTGAAATACTCTCAGCTTTTGTAACTCAATTTTATGAGAAAGCACCATTTTTACCTTCAACAATATTACTGCAACAGGAAATTGAGAGCGCCAGTGTTGTTGCAGATGTTTTTTCTCAGAAAAAAGGTACAAAAGTTGAATTGATTGTGCCGCAAAAAGGAGATAAAAAAAGACTTGTGGAGATGGCTATTGCCAATGCAGGTAAAAAGTTAAAAAATATGGCTTTGAAAAAGATTGAAACCGAGAATCTTCTTACTTCACTGAAAAACCTTTTTAAAATGGATCATCTGCCTATTCGGGTTGAGTGTTTTGATAATTCAAATATTTCAGGGCAGAATCCGGTCTCTTCCATGGTTGTTTTTACGAATTGTGAGCCTGATAAAAACTCTTATAGAAAATATATTATTCGTGATGACCAGCACCATGATGATTATGCATACATGCAGGAAGTTCTGACAAGAAGATATTCTAAAAACGATATGAAATCTCCTGATATTTTGCTTGTGGATGGAGGAAAAGGCCAAGTTTCTATTGCTGTATCAGTTTTAAAGGACCTTGGTATTTATGGTAATTTTATTGTTGCAGGCCTAGCAAAAAAAGATGGAGATAGAGGAGAAAAACAGGATAAGATATATATTCCGGGAAGATCAAATCCACTTAATATAAATCAAAATCAAAAAGCGCTTCATTTTTTAGAAAGGGTCCGAGACGAAGCTCACAGAACAGCAGTAACTTTTCAAAGAAAGAGAAGACAAAAAAAAGGGAAAATATCATTTTTAGATAATGTCCCCATGATTGGTGCAAAAAGGAAACAAGTACTTTTAAAACATTATAAAGGCATAAAAAAGATAAAAGAGGCCTCTTTAAAAGAACTTGCATCTTTGCCTAAAATGAATAAAAAAGTTGCGGAGACACTCATAAAGGCATTAGAAGATCTATGATGGTGGACTGTCTTTTCTGATCTGTATTAGTCGGCAAAAAAATCAATTACAAATCTGATATGCATTTTCATTGCCTTGTATGCTTTTTCAGAACTCCTGCCTGTGATGGCCGTCAGGATTTCTCTATGCTGTTTCATGATGATATTCGTGTTATCTGGTATCGCATATAACGATTCCAGATTTTTACGGATATTATGGTGCAGATAGTCATAGAAATTGCGCATTATGAGGATATGTAAAGGGTTTTTGGCTGCGTAGGCAATGGCCATGTGAAACGATGTATCTGCCTGGGTACCCAAGCGGCCGGATGTTATTTCCTGTTGCATTCCTTCAATACTTTGGGACATGGCCACAATGTCAGATTCATCTGCTCTGAGGGCAGCCAGTGACGCAGCATTGCATTCCAGGCCAAGTCGAACTTCCAGCAGATCATTTATGGACACATTCTGAGCTTTTATAGCTTTTAACAGGGGGTTCTGAAGGCTTTCGTCATAATTCTTTACAAAGGTTCCTTGACCCTGTTTTTGCGAAATTAATCCCATGGTAGCAAGCCTCTGTATGGCATCTCTTATAGTGGTCCTGCTTACACCCATGGCTTGTGCCAGTTCCCGCTCTGTCATAAGTTTTTCTCCGGGTTTGAGCTTGCCCCGGAAGATAAGTTCTCGTATTTGGTCAAATACCTGATCGGAAATGCGTTTGGGCTTTATAGGTTTTATTGGTATTGTCATATAGTAAAACAGATGCTGATCATTTCAGCAAGAATCCTTATATTTTTTTGCAATTAGCTTTAGTTTGAACTTTTAAATATTAAACAGAAATAGAGAAAGATCAAGTGTTTTTTAAGGGGTTTTGCTGATTGATGAAATAAACAGGTTGATTCTTAGGAGCTTTTAATAGAATCAGCGTAAATCTCAATAGGGTGTTTTACCTTAATATCAGATTTGGCTTTTGCCAGCATATCACTTATCTGCATGATGCAGGCAGGACAGCCGCTTGCTACAATCGAGCAATTAGTTTCAGTAATATTTTGCTGTTTTAACATTCCTATTTTGGTGGAAATGTCATAGTGGAACAGGTTGAAACTGCCTCCCATACCACAACATTTATCGGCATCTTTCATTTCTATCAGTTGTCTGCCAGATGCCTTTATAACCTGCCTTGGCTGGCTGAAAATCCCCAAAGACTTTTTAAGGTGGCAGGGATCGTGATACGTTATTGATCCGGAACGATGGTTTTTTTCTACTTTTTCAGTATCTGCCGGGACAACTGGTTCTATCTTTACAATATCTATCAGGAATTGATTGATATCCATTGTCCTTTCTGATAGCTCATCAATGTATTTTTTAAAATTATTGTCACTGCCTTGGTAAAGAGACGGCCAAAGCTTTTTAATGGTGGATGTACATGTGGCACATGCTGTAATCAAATAATCAAATTTTTCATCTTTAAATAATTTAACATTATGTTCCAATAGCGTGTTAAAGGTTTTTCTGTCCCCGGACGCCAGGGCAGGTATCCCACAGCAACCTTGATTCTCCGGGATAGTTATGTCAACGTTACAATGCTTTAGAACTTTAACCGATGCCAGGGCAATATTAGGCAGTATTTTATCAATCAGACATCCTGTGAATATGGCGACCTTAACCCCTGCGGTTCCGGTATTTAACTCTAAACCCTTTAAGGACTTGTGAAAAGGCTCTTTTGCAATGGGTAAAAAATTTCGATTGGACAGCATTGGCGAGATAAACCTTGCACATGATGTGGATTGAGAAGTCTTATTGCTTTTTACCATGATATTCTGAAATTTTTCTGCCCAGATTAAAATCCTGTCAAACATTTTTGGATTGGCAAGCATTCGCTTGAAAATAATTTTTTTAACCGGAGACAGGCCTGTATATTCTGCTAATATCGCCCTTGCTTTGATGAATATTTCCATGACATTAACCCCGGAAGGACAGTTTGCTGCACAGGAGCCACATAAAAGGCATTTGTTCAGTCTTTCGGAAACACCCTTTGGGTTTGTAAAAAGCTGGTTCATCAGGCCATCTAAAAGTGCAATTTTACCTCTGGCAACATCTGCTTCTTTTTTTGTCTGGTCAAATAAAGGACATACAGATTGACACATGCCGCATTTAGTACAGATAACTATTTGCTCTTCCATTTCTTTGACAGTCTTTGCAAGTTCATGCATATTTCCCATTTATTCAGGCTCCTGTTATTTTCATCTGCCATAACTTTAATATTAGCAGCCCCTATTGATTTACACAAGGTTCCAGCTTTTAATGCCTTGCAGACTGCTTGGCTTCCAGATCTGTTTTTCGGGAGATAGATTGAGTTTTTAAAATAAAGATTCCATTTTATTAAAAAAAATGGTATTTAATAACGTTTTTTAAAACCGCAGGATTTTTCCTGTGGTTTTTTTATTGAAAGGAATAGGAATACAAAGATGATAAGTTCAACTGACGTCACACTTGCCTATGGCAAAAGAGTTCTGTTTAAAGACGTTAATATAAAATTCACTGCTGGTAATTGTTATGGGTTGATTGGCGCCAATGGTGCCGGAAAATCTACATTTTTAAAAATTCTTGCCAACGATCTGGAGCCTGATTCCGGGAATGTTTCTATTGGCGCAAAAGAACGCATTGCAGTTTTGAGGCAGGATCATTTTGCCTTTGATGAAGAAATAGTTCTAAACACTGTAATGATGGGCTATGAAAAATTATTCAATAATATGTCTGAGCGGGAGGTTCTTTACGCAAAGGCAGACTTTTCCGAAGAAGATGGCAACCGTGCAGGAGAGCTTGAGGTGGAATTTGGAGAGATGAATGGTTATGAAGCAGAGTCTGAGGCTGCTGTTCTTTTAAATAGCCTTGGAATTGCCGAAGAATTACATTTGAAAAAAATGAAAGAGCTTGAAGGTGGAGAAAAAGTCAGGGTCCTTCTTGCCCAGGCATTATTTGGGAATCCGGACGTGCTTCTTCTGGATGAGCCTACCAATAACCTTGACATAAAATCCATTGCATGGCTTGAAGACTTTTTGTACAGGTTTAAAAATACTGTAATAGTTGTTTCCCATGATCGTCATTTTATGAACCAGGTTTGTACACATATTGCTGATATTGATTTTAGCAAGATAGCGGTCTATGCGGGGAATTATGATTTCTGGTATCAGGCAAGTCAATTGAATTTGAAACAAAAACTTTCTGAAAATAAAAAAAAGTCTGACCGTGCCGAAGAACTGAAATCTTTTATCCAGCGTTTCAGCTCCAATGCATCAAAATCGAAGCAGGCAACTTCCAGAAAAAAACTTTTAGAGAAACTTACCATTGAAGATATGCCTGTGTCATCAAGGAAATATCCTTTTATTTCTTTTAAACCTGAAAGGGCTTGTGGGAATGTCATCCTTGAAGTTGAAGGGCTGACCAAAACAATTGATGGGGAAAAAGTTTTAAATAATGTGAGCTTTGTTGTTAATGGCGGGGATAAGATCGTATTTACAGGTGAAAATACCCAGGCTAAAACTACTTTTTTCAAAATACTTGCAGGGGAAATACAACCTGATGCAGGGACGTTCCGATGGGGAACCACCATTACCCATTCATATTTTTCAAAAGAGCACAGCAGCTATTTTAAAGGAGATAAAACTCTGGTTGACTGGCTTCTGCAATTTGCGCCACCAAAAGAAGGAGAAAATTTTGCCAGAACCTTTTTGGGAAGAATGCTTTTTTCCGGAGAAGAGGCTGTTAAAAAAATCAATGTCCTTTCCGGTGGAGAAAAAGTGCGCTGTATGCTGTCAAGAATGATGTTGTCACATTCAAATGTATTAGTGATGGATGATCCGACTAACCACCTTGATCTTGAATCAATCACATCTTTAAATGACAGCCTGAACAAGTTTCCGGAAGTGGTACTTTTTACTTCCCATGATCACGAATTTATTAACACAATTGCCAATCGTATTATAGAACTTACTCCCAGTGGAATAATTGATCGCCAGATGACTTTTGATGAGTATATTGATAATACAAATATATCAAAAACACAGGGAACGCATAAGAAAAAAGCAGCCTAAGAAGGTTTTGTATATAATTAAATCGTGTATGAACCATGACTATGTCTTATAGCTGTTAAAATATTTGAATTATTCAACTATTGCTTTTCGATAAATGTTCTCATAATTATCTACCATTTTCTTGATTGTAAAGTTCTTGATTACATGATCCCTACAAGCTTTTCTATTGATTTTATTAATTTTTTTGACAGCCCGTACCATACCGTCAATATCACCAGGATCAACAATATATCCCACGACTTTATCAATAATTACTTCTGGAACTGCCCCACGACGAAAGGCTACCACAGGAGTGCCACAAGCCATTGATTCAGCCATAACCAGTCCGAAAGATTCCTCCCAACTGATAGGAAATAACAACGCTTTTGCCCCGCCCAATAACTCATCTCGCTCTTTTTCTCCAACTCGTCCAATGTACTCTATCTGCCCCTTTTTCAAATGTGGCTCAACATGTTCAGAATAATATTCTTTATCTTCTAAATTACCAGCAATAATTAATTTTTCTCCCGTCTTTTTCGCAACCTGGATAGCTTCCTTTGACCCTTTTACCTTTTTTATCGTTCCTAAAAAAACAAGATAATCACCTGCATGAGATTTGTATGTAAATTTATCAATATCAATTCCATTATAAACAGTCCCAATCCAATTTAACTGTCCCTGATTCCTGCTACTATTTGAAATAGCAACTGTTACCGCTCTATTATCAGAAAGATAAAAAGCTTCTAATGTCTCAATTCCTTTGTAATAAGGGAAATGCATTGTCTGAATGATTGATTTTTTTAATAAATTTTGAAAAAGAAGAGGAATTGCAAAATGGGTATTATCATGTATGAGGTCATAATCATCTCGATTCTCAACAATACTAACCATTGCCTGCGTAATAATAAAATTTCGCTCTTGCTCTTTTTTTCCATGCCAAGAATCATCATCCCAACTGTTTTTAAACTTATCCTCCAAATTCACTTCACAAAGTGGAGATATCTTGACATTAGATATACTGTCTCCTGATGCAAAAAGAGTCACCTCATGATTTCTTTTATACAACTCTTCACATAGTTGATACACAAAAGATACTGAACCTGATTTGGCATCTGGTCCTATTTTTCTATCCGGATCACATATTACAGCAATTTTCATCTATTTTTCTCCTAATTTACAAACATTCAACGCATACAAAAACTTAGCGGCAGACCAGAGTGGCTGCTCTCTTTTTTTATGACCTATACCTTTTACGTTTGGAATCTCAATTGATTTAATTTTCATAAATAGGCTCTTTCAATTTATATTAAGATAGGGATTTAGCATATTATGCGGATCCGCATATCATTCAATTTGTTATGATATGTGTCCGTATTTAATATTAAACTTTCTTAATATTTTGTATCAAAGGAAATTGTATATGTAAACATTATAAAAACTCATACATATATAAGGTAATCGTAACATGATGATCACCGGGTTTATCCGGTGCATTATTTTGTTATTAAAAAGTTGCAACAAGAGTCAAAAGCAGACATTGCCTTTTTCTTATTCAATTCGTTTCCTTTGATCCGCCCCTATTCCGATGGGAGAATGTTGGGATTGAACACTTTGTTTTACGAGCGAGGATCAATATAAGATGCAAGTAAAGAGGCAGACTCCGAGTAATAATCGGTAAAGATACCATCCACACCCATATGGTGTATATATTATTTTAAAAGTGCACCATATTTCAGTTGAAAAGTGTACCACAATTTTGAGATGACTTTCTGTAGATTTTAATACAGGAGGCATGAAAGGTGGTTAAATTGAAAATAAAGCAAAAGATGATATTAAAATATTATCTGGACGGTAAATCG
>Ga0307988_1001333_pt1 | contig 14146 bp, 15 predicted proteins | sample EllFjometagen183_FD_203166 | JGI IMG/M metagenome (GOLD analysis project Ga0307988, IMG submission 203166) | Marine microbial communities from Ellis Fjord, Antarctic Ocean - #183 | ecosystem: Environmental > Aquatic > Marine > Unclassified | place: Southern Ocean | collected 2014-10-08 | reverse complement strand
ACTCCAATATACCTATGGTCAACTCCCATATCGCTAATGTATGACATAGTCTCTCCTTGTAGTTAAATTAAAATTACTTCTCTCTAAAACATAATATATATCTCTAACCCCTTCGAAAAAAAAGGAATCTTACGATGTCTATCATTACTCATATCTCTAAAATTAAGGGCAACTTCTCTTCGGACAATGGCAACTGGGTTCATTATATAAAAGATCATAGAAATTTTATTTTAAAGAACTCTACAAATACTCCCATATCTAAAGAAGATATGAGAGTATACCAATATCGACCTGAAGCCTTATTTAAATTTTTAGGTTTTGAAATATCAATGAGTTGGATTATTCTATGGATAAACCAAGTTACTAGCATTTTGGATTTTACCGATATCGAATCTTTAAAAATCCCACCACTAGACCTCATATCTGAACTATACCGATCGTTTAACACGTTCCAGGCTAATGTAGAAAATCTTCTAGTCTAATGCGAAGAATCCTTCTTCTACTAGAATAGAGTGTGCTATTTTAAAAATATAAAACATCCAAATAAATGGGTACTCTTTAAGTAGAGTATCTATTTGTTTGTTATATCTCTTTCTTTGACGTCTAGATAGATTCACCGACGATTGATCTAGGATCTCTCTAAACTTCCTTTTAATGGTAGAAATAAACTCTTTAGAGAATCGTATTTCCAACTCTCCGCAGAACCATTTAAATCTTCTGCAAGTTTGATCTAAGTTTACACTATCCTTTTTCAGTAGGGATTTTAAGTGAGTTCTACCAGTATCGCTATATAGGCTATCGAATTCTAAAATAACTATATTGAAAATAGTAGAGTTTTTAATATCGTAACCTATAGGTAGTAGTTTATACTGACGATCTATCCAACTTTTAACATGTTGAATTAATAGAAAAAATTCATTGGTTTCTTTACTCATCTTTTGGGGGTCCTGTAGTTCCTGTCGGTATTGAATGCACGTGGAGAACTAGAGATATTGCTTTAACAATAATATCTCCAACTTTACTTATTATGTTTATTGTTTTACTTTTAGAAGTAACTGTCTCTGCAGAAGTATTGGTTAGATTTGTATTGGTTAGGTTTGTGTTTTTAATAGAATTTACATTGATATTATTAGCATTAATAGTTAATGTTTCTGGAGCAGTTAAGGTTATATTTTTCTTATCTATGTCTATTATCGAAAGATCTTTATTTGTTAATATTATCTTTCTAAGTAAACTATTAAGAACTATACTATTCCCATCGTTATCGTTAGCTGAAATAGTACTAGTATTAGGATCTAGTCTAATCTCATAAGTGAACTTCTCGGTATCGTTCATGGTTGTCTTTAAAGAAATAAACTTACCGTTAGGTCCAGCGAATGTATTTATCTCAAAACTATATCCGTTTAAATCTCCCATGACAGGTAACTGATTACCTTTATTAGCGCATTCTATTTTAAAATGCTCTTCTTTTCTTAACCTATCGTCACGTCCTGCAAAAAACCAGAAGTAAGGTCCTTGACCTTTATATTGAATAACTGCAACTTGTTCTCCAGGAACAACATCGGGGATACTTATATTAGATTGAGCTCCTAGATAAGTAGCCGATATAGTATTTGATGTTGAAATAGTTCTCTCTATTTTATTATTAGTATAGTCTAGAAGTCGTATTTTAGATATTTTATTCTTAAAATTAGATAGTTCTCCTGATATAAACGGTAAGAAGTCAGCTACGTATATTGTAAGCAGCCCCTCTATATTATTCGGATTTTCAGTAGCCATGTTATTGGTAACCACTATTCCATTATGGACATGCCATTTTTCCATCTCACCCTCCATTAAAAAAAGGGAGCAATCTCCCTTTTCTTTTAATTAAATATAGTCCGTTATTGATTTCCGGACAGGTGCTTCATAGGTGTTAGACTTAGATCCACGTATATTGAATTTCTCAATCGGACGCTTGTTAATTTCAAAAACATCTTTAGTTTTAATCTTACTTTTTGAACTAACAACATACCCATTTCTAACTTTACTATCTTCTTTAACAGTGCTCAGATATTCCTGCATGTCGTTTAATTTAAATTCTCTACCTACGAAAATTTTATAATTATCTTCCAATACCTCAGCTAAAGCAACAACTACTTTTAAGAAACTTTCGCATCTGGGGCACTTAATAAACGCTGTAGCTTCAAATTTATAATCTTCTTTAATATCGGAACTCTCCAATATTGTTTGAATAAGCTCTCTGAACACTCCCCAACTCTTCACACTTATTTTAGTCCCTAATGCTTTAGCAAACTCAGGTTCCAATATAGCGCATCTTATTTGGGATGTTTTATTTTTCCTATTGTAGAAAATATCAATAAAATTAAAGGATTTTCCAATTATCAAGAAATCTTTTAATGTTTTTTTATTGATCCTATCAGCGAACTCGGAGCATAATGCCAACTTATTAATATTATCATCTTCCTTATCTGACGATAGAGAAGTCCTAATAACGTCCTCGACTATTGCTTTTACTACTATCCCAAAGATTCCAGAGATAGTTTCATAGAACCACTCATTCTCTTTCTTCAGATCATCAATATCTCTTATCGTTTCCAGATAGGGATTGAAAATTATAGAGCCTTCAGTATTCATATCCTCATTGAATACCTTTAAAGGTCTCTTCTCTTTATTAGTATAATCTATTTGAACTATCTCATCCCCTTTAGTTCTTCTAACGAAGAACTCATCGTCAACATAATGTAGATCACCTATCGTCACCCATGTAGTTAGGGCTCGGGTTACTCTTTTCATATCCATTTTCTATCTCCTTATATCAAAGTTATAATTAGAAGTATTCTCACGTGGAGTATCCCACGTTGCGAAATTCAACTGCGTGCTGGACGGAACTTCAGAATCGTCATACCCTATAGAGTCTCCCATTCTAGAATCGTTAAAATCATTGATCGCCGATCCAGCAAAAACATTCATAGATATTCCATTCAAGAATCCATTCAACATCGTGCCGTTGTGAGAGAAGTCGTTCTCATTACCAATGTTGCTAGATACCATACCACCAAGTCTATTTTGATGTATATAATATCCTCCTAATTTTGAGCTATCCAAGAAATGTAAATCTATAATGACCTCGCCAGTGAGATCGTAATTCACTATTATATCAAAATCTCCATTTATATTTAACAGAATAGGAAAAACATCCATTTCCATTAATTTTTTAAATTTATCAAGATTGCAATTAGCTTGGGATTCCCCAACATTATTAAGAAATCCGAAATGTCCGAGATCCCAATCTTCTCTAAAACTATCATACCTAAAAACAATTTCACATAGTTGACTCTTTGGCGCTATTGAGTTTAGACAACTTACCATCAAGCTACTCATTATATTAGTGTGGTTAGCGTTAATCTGAGGTCTCTCTTCAAAACCGAAACCGTTTCTATTAATTTCAGTAGTTACAACATTAAGATTTGGATAAGCTCGATCCAACTCATCTAGAAGTATTGGGGCTTTCGTTTCAATACACTTATTTATTTTAACATAGTATCCGTTAGATACCGTGTGTGAATCGAAGGTGTTAATGAATCCACGTGCCGGATCCACGTATATTGGGGTTTCAAATAACGGAGAATCCACCATTTCGTCAAATAGTTGAGAAGATGCGGCTGACGCTAAAGTATGCCCCATCTCTTTAAAGAAACTTTTAGGCTCGCCTTCCAAAGTCTCTAGTAAGACAGTCTTATCTAAAGCCGCTATCGACCCTTTAGAATTTCTCCGAATAATAGCATCTTCAGAATAAAGATTTGCTTTCCTTAAAGAATTGTTATTCAAGAGAAAAGATGGGCTATCTGAAAATTGGTCTAGTTGCATATCTATAGCGTGAGCATCTCTTACCTTTAAGGTTTTCTTATTCCGACGCCCGTCGAATTTAGTTTCAATATTAATAAAAGTACAGTGCTCTATCTTTAACACACACATCATATCAATAGTTGGGATCCGACCTTGCCCTACTGAAGGATCAAAAGGAACTCCTATCACTATCCCGGACGCTATTGCTCTCTTAGTAACTCCCACTCTTCTGGGTTGATCTACAGTTAACACAAAAGTAAAACTATCACTCAGCACATCAGTTCTTATTTTATTCCCTTCCGCTGAAGGTATTGCGGCTGATAACATACTTTCTGTTAGATTGTTATCAATCCCTTCTTCTCCCTTCCGATGAACGCTAGCGTCTATTCTTTTGGAAACATCTTCTATAAGATCTTCTCCAAAGTTATAGAGTATTGGTCTAACTCTAGTATCTTTGTGGATTCTTCTAGGGGTGTTCAGAATCAGTGTAGCTGTTGGTTTTTCCGGGTCGAAGAATGACGTTATTTGTCTTCTATCACCCATCCCTTCGGACATCCTATTAAAATCGTTCATTGTTTCTCCTTAGTTTTTAAGTTCAAGTTCCGTATTAATAATATATACGCGAGTTTCTATTGAAGTTAAATTAGTAGTGTTAAAAATAAATCTATAAAAATAATATGGACTGTTCCATTTTTAATTTTAAATGTTATCTGAACCTCCTTCAATTCATTACAATGTATTATAGTGGATACGATATCGTAGTCCTCTTCAAAATATGGAATGAGATAATTTTTTAAAATATCAATAATATCCAACGCTCCCTCGAAACTATCCCTATACGCCTTTTTGAAACTTTTATAACTCCGCTTCAGCGACTCACTGGGTAGTATAATACTAAAATCTTCAACTGGAGCACACCTGCATAGATTTCCTAAAAGGTTTAGGTTGCCTGAAATAGCTAGATCGTGCGGGCATGGGACATTAGACTCTTCATTCTCTACTGAAATATCCAAAATTATTCTACTATCAGAGTTTCTCATGATATAGTTTTTAGAAATAACGGTAGGACCTATTATTAAAACCTTCAATATAGAAGGATCGAATTCTTTAGTGATACTTTCAAAAATCTTTTTAGAAAAATTATAGTGATGTTCGCATAATAGGTCGTTTGTAACGTATGGGTAAATTTTAGAATTGCTGGCTGGTTGTACTTTTTCAGAAAAGTGAGAGTGTAAAAACTCCTTAGCTTCAGCAACATACTTTAATTCTCTTCTTCTCATACTCTCATCTAAGAAATTAAAAAGAAATTTACTTAAAATATTCTCTTCTATTGTTGCTCCTTTTACTATTTTCTGTTTAAACATGTTCACATTATCTAATATCTTCCAAGTTGTTACCACACCCTTACTATCTATATACTTTATAAAAATTGGATATAATTCACAAAGCGGATCTTCCAAATCCAAAATCTCAGTGCTCAAACACCAACGCTCAACTCTCCCTCCGAAAAGTTCTTCATATATCACGTACTTAAAAATGTCTTGTCCCGCGGGACATGTTAGTTTAGTTCCTTCGATATGGATGTCTTCCAACCCATCGTTCTTGAAGCATATCCTTCTACCGTCAAGAATATCCCCATCTTCAAAAGTGTAGGGTATCCTCTTAATTATTTTAATCATAATGTTTCTCCTATAATGTGATGCTAGTTATTAAAGTCGGGCACACCATCGCCCATGATGTTAAATCAATATACGTTTTTACCAATTCGTTATTAAGTGTATAGGTTAAGAATACATCTTCGTTCTGCGTTAGCATTATTCGTATATTCTTGACCTTAAATTCTGATAGAATTTCAAGATCGTCTTCCATGGAGTAACAGATATCCTCTAATGGCATATCGGATATTCCTTCTGAATGATACGAATCATCTTCTACGCTCACCATCCCTCCAGCTACTCGAACGATAGAAGGCATAAAGTTATTTGATAGTAAGGTATAGAGTATGCTATTAAATGCCATTCTTAAATTCTTTTCAAATTCAAACCTTACAGTATCGTCGATTTTAAAAAGCGGTCTATATACTTCATTATCCGCCAAGGAAGCCCATCTTACATATCCCGATATCCCTATACCGTCAGAGACTTTGTTATTTCTATAGATGGCGTTGGTGAAAGGATTATACTCATTGTTGAAGAATTCATTCTGCTCAAAGGTTCTATACATACTCGATGTTGGAGCTTCGATACTGCGTTCATCATCTGAATAATGATCAAACTCTTGATCGGCAGCGTAGAAATAAAAATCTAATGCCTTCTGAACATTCATATCGCCTACATTGCTCATAATGCAGCTATACTCCAGAAGAAATTGTTTTGCGGATGCCATTTTATAATTTATTTGAGCTACCTGATAATCATCCAATTCAGTATTCTCACAACTCCACTCACACCTTCCTATAAATTGCTTAATGAACGATTCTTGGGTGCTAACCCCTTTCATCAACCTACCGTTAATTTTTTGGAAAATATCTTTTACATACGGGACATAAATATTTAAATTATCATCCCCAAGCATTCTACGTCTAGAATATAATGGAAAAATACCATATGAAAAATCATTGATCCCAACGATCTTATGGTCACTTAAAACTATTCGCTCTATAGTCTCCCCATGTATAGAATCTATAAGTTTATATTTATAAAAATTACTAGGTATCGATAGGCTAGTAGACCCTAACTCGAATATATAATATGAGAACTCCAACGCTATCTCATTATTGATTTTATATTGGAACGGTATCCTTTCTTTTAATATTTTAATTTCCGATATCATCTCAGCTCCCGTCTATTATATGCGTTGAAATGAAACGACATGCTTCATCGATAATCTGATGATCGTTATCTATCAACTTCCCATTAGCGTCTTTTATCTTCACTCTCTCATATAGTGTCGGAGTCGAAGAATGATAATACTCTACTCTAGCTAAGTCATCTACTATTATTTTTAGATGAGTATCCCAATCTTTACCGGTAGAACCGTTAGAGGAATTATCATAGCTTTCTTTACAGTTCTTATACGCGAAACTACACATGTAGTTTAACATTAAACTATTATCTGATGTTCTTTGTAGAATTTTAATATTTGTAGATGCTTGAGCTGTTATCATTATAGCTAGTCTAATATATTCTTTCTTTAAAAATATTAAACTTAAGAGACTTATTATCTTTATGTAATTCTCCTGATTTAACATTAAGATACTCTTCCCTCCTCCAAAAAACTTCCCGAAGAATCCTGCCGATATAAACTTATTAAAAACAGTCGGCATTACTTTAAAATATGTAAAATACTTAAAAGTTTCTTCAAAGTCATTAGAGTCGATATCGTAAAGTCTCATAACTCTATTACAGACATTATTAGTTTGTGAATTAATCAACACATCGATATCGCAAGTCTTAGGACTTGAAATACTATCTATCTCTAACTGTGAGAACGAACTATCCTCATCAGATGTCGACTTAAAAACCACTCTAGTTTCTATCTGGTTCTCGTAACTCTCTTTAAATTTACTCTCCATCCCACTTTTAATCATTGAGAACACATAGATCATTATATCACTTTTCTTATCCAACAGATCCACATTGATAAAGTTTCTAGTGAACAAGTTAGAGTAGATATAGTCAGCCATTTTATTCTGAGTCCATCCTCTAAAGATGACATTAAGGTTATTATTGAAAACCTTTTTGAATTTTTTAACTTGGTTTAGAATATAAGAAAATAATTTATCAATAATTCCTTGATATTTTCTAATAAACAGGTTCTTAAAAATAGCCGAAGCGTGCATTTCTTTTAATGAGCAATCTATCGGTCCTCTTATACCTGTTATTAAAACTCCGAATATTGGGGCGTATAGTTTTGCTAATAGGATGATAGTCACTATCTCATGAACATGAGATAATTCAAAAGTAGATTCTTTCGTATGGTGAGGCATGCTTTCTTTTCTAGTATTCCCCATTGGAACATTTGCTATCGCGAACTTTTTAATTTTAGCACAGAGGTCTAAATCTTTCTCACACTTATCTATTTTCTGGGCTATTTCAGTAATCATTCCAGGAATGATTCTAACATCACTCTTACGCATCCCTTCTAGACATGTGAGATGTAGGTCTAGAATATGAACTACTAACTTCTCCTGTTCTGTTTTTGATAATTCTGTAAAGAAGATATTAATTAACCCGAACACGCTTTGCCATTTATACGGATCTCTCTTCCCCTGGCAGATTTTATTAAACGAGCTAGTACTAAATTCAAAAAGAGAATCAACATATCCGTTTTTTGGTACATTTAGATTTAGAATTTTTAGCTTTATATTTGCTCGCTCGTCGGTATGTGGAATATATTCCATCCCATAGTTTTGATTTATCTTCATAATGTTTCTCCTACTTTTTTAATTGTGGGTATTCTTCTAAAACTATAATATATGTCTCAAAAGAAGTTGAAGAATAAAGAACTTTCATTAGAATTATTCTAATGAAAGTTCTTATGGTTATTATGAAAAAGGATCGCCAGAGCTTTCGCCGGAGGTTTTATTATTATTAGAATTATCGTTATTGGAGTTGTTATTACTAAAGTTATTTTTATTAGAGTTGCCTTTTCTCTGCCAGGATTTAACTTTAGCGTTAGTAAGACATCTCAAAACTGGAACATATACTTTCAACCAATTTTCTAAAAGATTTAATTGGTATCCCGATAAAGCACTGTCAGGTATTCTCTGACCTCGTCGCTCAATCCCACCACCTGTTTTAAGAATAGATGTTACGGTATTCATTCCGTTAGCATCTATAGTGACTAGATACATTCCATCATCATCTTTTTTCAAACCAATTCTAAAATGAAGTTCGAATTTTCTAGATGTTTCAGAATACTTACTTATCTCCATAGAATCAGTGTATCCAGGGCTTGCTGTTTTAATAGTTTTAATCATATCTAGCAGAACCTCGACTGCCCCGAGCGGTGCCGAATCGTTAAGAGCTGGCGTTTTACTATTAGGCATAAAAACAGAGATCCTAAAACTACTTTCAAAAATCTGAAGGGTTATTGATTCTTTATTTGTTCCGTACATACTAAACTTAAGTCCAGTAATATCTTCGAATTTTACAGTATCCATACGTGTTCCTTTTTTTTTAATTCGTTGGGTTATATTATAGTATTGAATGGTTATTTTTAACTATCTCAATTTATATGGTAATTCAAAATTATGAGTTCTTATACTTATTGTAATAAATCGTCTCGTTTTAATACTCCAATTTTCCTTTATAGCTAACTCTAAGAGCTGTTTCTTCTTTTTGATACCTAATGTAGGTAAAAGCAACTTTTGATCTCCTAGAAGGACGTGTGAAGCTTTAGTGAACGGTATCTTATCATACTTCTTAAAAACTTTCTTAGGGATATCAGTATTGGAGAGTATTTTCCCAGTATAACTCTCTAGAAGTTTTATTTTAGGATCTTTATTGAGTAAGTGATAATCTAAAGCCATTCCGGAAACCAACAAAGCTTTTCTATTATTTTTAACTAACGATAGGCTATTATAAAGAGCGTCGTATACCGGAATGATATTCTGCAAAGATAGGAAAGATATTCTAGTAGTTTCAATACTGGTATTCTGGAGTTTAATGAATTGAGGTCTCATTAATTTAAATGTGATATTACAAAAAGTTCTTATCATATCTAAAGGTCTTATATATAACGGATCTACCGATTTCCTATAATCGTAACAATAGAAAACTATAGAAGGTTTATAGATTTTACTATCTTCAAAAAGAGTAGACATGTCTCTACTGAATTCTTCTATCTCTAGAAATATTTTTTGTATAATATTGGCTATGGGAAGATCTTTAACATATTGATTTCTTATCAACGTGTATAGGTTAACTAAAATGGTATCTGATTTAGTTTTAGGAATATAATCAATACATGTTTTAAAAATAGGGTATAGTCCAAAAGAAAATAGAGAGTTCATATTATCTTCTGGATTTAAACTCTCTAAGTCAAAAAGCATATTTCTCCTTTCATTTAAACGCTTCGAGTGTTTTCGCGATTCGAGTAGCCGTTTCTTTTATGTTAAAATTCTCTGCTAGTAAAAGCTTAATATGGTGAGAGATATTATCTGGGGTTAAAATAGGTAATTTAAAAATTTTATTTTTAGGTAGCTGTATTTTTTTAACTTTATTTTTTCTTAAGGTTAAGAGAACATTTGGAAATCTATTTTTACAATATTTACTCAATATGTAATTTAAAAGAGAATCCTCTGAAATTATTCTTATGAATACTCTCTTATGTTCGCTATATACTTTTTTAACTTCCCCTACAAAAAAATTAACAGCATCGTCGTGGGTTTTTTGAAAAGTAACGTTTATTGTTTTAAAAACAAACGCTTCTTCGTTTTTAATAAACGTGTAAGTGAAGTTCGGTTTATCAGTATGGTATTCTAAAATATAGAACCCTTTGTCTGATTCTTCCCCATGAGCCATACGTTCAAAACTACCGATAGTTAAAACGTTTTTATAAATGCTACTGACGTGGATGTGTCCATTGCAGATAACGTTTGAGACTTTATCCAGTATTTCTATTGGAAGACTATCGATTATTTTCTCTAGACCAGCAGGTAGTAGTGGTTGGTAATACCCGTGAGTTAACGCTATGTTAACTTTCTTTATATTATTTTTTTCAAATAGTTCAAAAATATTTTCTTTAAGGTCATCTAACGGTATATCGTCTGGGATATATAGTATCTTCAAATCTAATTCTTTTATATACTCGTAACTTAGAAATGAAAAAACCCTAACTCGATTATCGTCTTGATTTTTATTAAAAAAATGTAGTTGGGTTCTATCGTGAGAAAAAGTCCCTCTTAAAACTCTTATTAAAAAGTCTTCCTGTATTGCTATTTCTTTTAAATCATCTATTATCGAAATGGCTATTAATGCGAATTTAGTATCTAAGTTTAAAGCCGCATCAAAAAAGTCCCCGCTTATAGTAAGTATATCTATATTCTTTAGGGTAGGGTAAACGTATTTTCTAAAATTGTTATAGATAATATGAGCTGGGATATTTGGATTACCTAAATGAATATCACTTAGAGCTACATGCTTTATAGTTCTTCCCATTCGGTATCCTTATACGGATCGTGTCGGCTGTCCGTTTCTATTTCAAAGTTATTAGCTATTTTGTTATATTCTCTCTGGGCTTCTTTATCCACAATAGTCAACGCTGCTAAAGTTCCAACTATTTGATCCCCGGTTTCCATGTGTCCAAAGTCTAAAGGATTTTGAAGACTTCTTTCAGATCTATTATGGAAAATATCAGTTAATGAAACAGAGTCGCAATCGTTAAGAGTTTTCATGCTATTAAGGATAGCGGGTAATACCATCTTAACTATAGCATTACCTTCAGCATTCTTTCTATCTTCAACTACTATTATAGGATGTCTTAATGAGAATCTCTTTTGAAAATTAATAGTTAATCTATTAAATTCTTCTTGGGTTAGAGAATCTCTGTCTTCTTTCGAATATAGTTTTTGAAACGTAACAAACTCCATTTCCGTTACTGTATTACGTTCAGCCATCATTTTCTCAATATGTTCTTCAGTAATTTCCATTCTCATCTCCTAATTATTTAAAAATACTCCCTTAATGTTATGCTATATTATAGTGGGAAAAAGTAAAATAAAACCAGACTATTACTCCTAGGAGTAATAGTCTGATAATGTATTTATTTTTTAGCAAAAGATGGAGTCATCATTCTCGCATTTTGTTTAAATAATAGGGAAGTGTATGTAGTCATTTGCTTACCTAAGATATTAAATAATTTTGTTATAGCGTCTAATTCTTCTTCAGTGGTTTTAATATCGTTATTATCCTCATTCATTTTAGAAAACGCTTTACTTATAATATTGAGTTTTTCCAATACTTCATTATATAAAGAAACAATCTGCTCCAGTTGCGTTTCTAAACTATTATTAAATTTTAGAAAGCTATCTAGATCGATCTCGGTTAAAGCTACCGAGACTCCCTTCCCAAAAACGCTGACTCCACTTTTGGTAATATGTATCGCTATAGAGTTAGAAGAGATAATTTTTAATAAGAAATCGTATTTTTTCTTACTTATAACAATTAATTTCTTATCGGAACCTTTTACTAACGAAGCGTTAGCTGATTTTATATTGTTTAAATATACCTGACTATCTCCAGTCGCGGTAAAAGACTTTTCTCTTATTGCTGCGCTTCGCGTTATAACAGCCCCTGCACCTGTAGACTTTAGAAAACCTATCATCTTTTTAATAAGAGCTTTTATAAATTCACGAATAACTAGATATACTTTTTTAAAGGCAGCACCAGTATCAGCTAAGAAACTTTCACAACTATAATCCATATGGCATGCGAGATCGATGTGCTCATAGTACTCGTTTACTATTTTATTAAAACCGTCATAATCAGGCTCTCTAGCTATTCCTAATCCTATGTTCATAATTTATTCTCCGGGTTTAAAAGTATACTATCACTTGATACTAAAATTTGTTGACGTTCCAGAACAGGAGCTCCGCCGTCACCGTATGTTATTTTAACCACTAACTTATAAGAACTGCCTTCTATCTGTTCTGGTGAGACTCTAACTCTAATATTATCGTCCGGGAAATAACTAGCTATAGCGACGGATAATGTATTCCCATAGTCTATAGCTAACGCAGTAAGGTCTGCTCCATGTTTGGCGATAATGGGTCTAGCGGCGATGCTTCTATTATCAAAAAAAGTAGAAGTGAAGCCAGGGGATGATACTGAAAACTTAATAAGTTCTTTAACTATATCAGACTTAGTTTTCACAATATCATCAGTTGATTTGTTAAGAGATATAGATATTGAGTTCATCGTGATTTTTCTAAATTCTCTAATAGCGTATAATAGCTTTTAGAATATTGAAAACTTAAATTTAAAATAGATAAGATATTATCTAAACACATCTCTCTAGAATTGAAAGCTTTATTGACAGAACTCACAGTATCCACATCTTCAATATTAGAAAAGTATTTTCTTTCTCTATTTAAAAAATCAACTATCTCATCTGATATTTTACTGAATTCTATTTTACTTAAAGTATGAATATTTTCACTTAAAGAACTTCTACTTTTGGGAGCAGCGTTCTTTATTTCAAGAAAAGATAAAATCTCCTTACATTCTTTTGCTCCATTATCCGAAGATAACAAATCTAATAGTCTAGTCGCACCACTATGAAACTCAGATATTTGTTCCAAAGTAGGACACATCTCTTTATATCCTTTTGAGAAATCCTCATAAGACATATCGTTTAAAACAGTTAATGCGTGAGAATTAAAAATAGTTCTAAATTCAATATTATTAAAAAAAGAAACGATGTCTTCAATCATCTCTACACTATCATCATCATCGATTACTACTTTTTTAAAAGAGTTTATCTGAGTTTTAATAGAAGCTATGTTGTAGTCCATACTCTCAGTTGAGATATCGCAATCTATCTGATCTAATTCTTTTTTATAAAGATTTAAAACTTCTAACGATGGTGTTTCGTACACTAACGAGTTATAAATATCTGAAATGCCACTTAACCCACTTAACTTACTTTTAAAATCTAAGTAGTAATTATTAAAGTTATGTATGGCTGTTTCGTCTTCAAAGATGCTACAGACGTGAGAGAATTCATTTTTTAAAGATTCGAGAATATTTTTAGACTCTTCAACTTTCTTATCGTTTAAACTTATTTTTTCCATTATAGGACCTCTTTTAAGAGAAAGGGTTGATTGAATGCTTTACTTGACTGCGCCCTTTAGCTGCATTCTTAATAAGACCAGGATTCGCGTTTTTCCAAATAGCTATTTTATCATGATGCTGTTCTGCTAAGTAATATAAGCATTTTGATATATAACTACTGTATATCAGAAACGCATTAACTATGGAAATTGATTCTTTAAGCTTTATAGCGAAACGGTCGGTTTCTTTTTTCTTCTGATCGTCCGAAACGTTCTGTTTATTAATCTCTTCGTTAGCTTTAGAAAGAAGTTTAGAAGATTTAGCTTTATAATTAATAGCCACTTTTTCAAGTTCCTTTTGACTATTTATAGTTTTAGAAATCATATCCTTCATTTCTATTAATTTTTCAAAACCTAACCCTGTTGGAGTTTTAGATTGTTGTTTTTTAGGAACTTTTATTTTAATACCAGTAGCAGTGTAATCAAAAATACCTTGTAAATGATATTGAGAAACAAATAGGT
>Ga0307988_1001332_pt1 | contig 14147 bp, 8 predicted proteins | sample EllFjometagen183_FD_203166 | JGI IMG/M metagenome (GOLD analysis project Ga0307988, IMG submission 203166) | Marine microbial communities from Ellis Fjord, Antarctic Ocean - #183 | ecosystem: Environmental > Aquatic > Marine > Unclassified | place: Southern Ocean | collected 2014-10-08 | reverse complement strand
TAAGAGTCAACTGCTCTACCAATTGAGCCAGCGGTGCATTTGGTAGGGGCGGCATTATAATTTACGGGAGGTCAATCTGCAAGATAATTTCATTATCTTACTGTTATTTAACGACTTACAAAATCACCTTTTAAGCTCTCCCCTATATCCAGTTTGAATTTTATCTATCCACTTTTGTTGGCCAATTGAATATTCTTTTCTATCCAATTAGCGGCAAATGTGGACAAACATACCGGTAATGGTATAATTAACTGGATAGTTTGCTCCATTGATTGGATGTATTTCTGCGTTTGAAGGGTGTGGTAATTAAGCGTGTTAGGAGCAGGCTTCTGACTGAGGATTCAAGAGAACACTGCTAATTATCAGTGAGTATCATACACATAAATCTGAATGATGCTGATTATAGACAAAGTCTCTGTGAATTAAATGAATTGTGATGATTCGTGTAACCTCTCAGTTATATTCATCGTTTTCTGAATGTGCGTCACATATAGAATTATTAATAATACAGTCTTGGCTTCCTTATAGAAGACACTCGGAGCAGAATTAGTATATGAAATTACCAAGGGGAATCAAAAATTCGCAAAAGCATTTATCACGAATGTTAAATGACAATATTACATCAGACGCTCCTGCAGAAGAAAGCCACTTTCACGCTACTTGGTACGTAACGTTTCTGGCAGTTGCGGTTTTATCCCTTTTAATTGCGTTCAGTTTAAAGAGCCAGATGGATGATAATGAATCCGGTCATACAGCTAGTGAGCCAATGAATGCTGACCTCCAGAAAGAAAAAAGTAAAATTATCCCAAATGCTGTTAGTGATGAGGAAAAACTGGATGCTCTTGTTGTTTCAGCTAATGAATTATATAATAATGAGCAATATGATGATGCCTTGGATTTATATACGAAAATCATCCGCCAACTACCATCTGATGCAGAGATGTATGCTAACCGGGGCAATGCTCATTTTTCGTTAGGTGATTACAATTCTGCGTTAAGTGATTACTTCAAATCGACAGGTCTGGATTCAACTCAAGGATATGTATATTCGAATATCGGTCTTGCATATGAACATTTGGGAAGATATGAGAAATCGGTCTCAAATTTTGACGTGGCGATCCGCCTTAATCCTGAAAATGTCAACGAGTATTTCAACCGAGCCCAAATTCATATGGCACGGCTTGACTCTTTCAGGGCACTTGCTGACTATAATAAAGTCATTGAATTGGATGCTACTCGCGGTGATGCATATTATTACCGTGGATACATACAATATGGATTTGGGTTATATATTGCAGCAGCTTCAGATTTTTCAATGATGATAAGATTCAATCCAGACAACCTTGACTCATATTTAATGAAAGGTGTCGCAGAGTCTCTCTCTGGTAAGCTTGATAAATCGATTACAACTCTATCTTTGCTTATTGAAAAAGCTGAGTATCCAACTGACATTTTTGATGCTTATTATTATAGAGCAAACGTATACTACATTGATGAGAATTACCGGAATGCTATTTCGGACTACACTAGTGCCCTTAACGTAGATCTGGAATCTCATGATCCATATTTGTATCTATATCGCTCAGATGCATATAATAAGATAGGAAATGCATATATGGCAAATTTAGATATGGAGAGGTACAACGAATTAGTTGCTGAATAATCCTAATATGAGACCAAATTTTCCCAAGGTTTGATCAAAGGTCAAATGGTGTCATCGGTCCTGTATTTTTCTTTTGTACTGTGGGAATTGACTTCAATAGCCAATCATTGGGAACCCGAGACAAATAATATTCTATTAAAGGCTTGGGTACCATTTGGAAAAAGATATTTCCAAAGTTTGTCTGATTAGAATCATTGAACCCCTTTTCAAGCATATTATCAATCTGAAGGTATAATTCTTTGGAGTTCTTTTTGTATTTTTCTCGACTCCACTTTTCATGAAGCACAGTATCGGTTGGGAACCAATAGAAGGGTTTATTATTGGGTATTAAAGTTAATTGATTGCCACTTTTATATAGCTCAAATCGGGCAAGTTTACCAGAGAGTGCGTCAATTCTGATTTCACCCGAGGGTCTATTCATGGGCAATCGTTTTGATTGGTCACTTTTAGATTGTGTGAATTTTTCTAGAAAAGGTATAAAAATATAAACTCGTTTTGCTGATAAATATGGTAGAGGCAAACCCAAAGCTGAGCCTAAAGGTATTAACTTGATCCCCAGTTGTGACTTGCGAAAAGCCGATACCTGATTATAACTTGGCTTTTTCATGAGACACCTCCTGGTGGTGCATAATCCGTCGCACAATAATAATTTCCTGTATCTTCCCATGCATTTAGAAAATCTTCAATCGGCACCTCCCGCATCTGACCATCTGGCGCTCCTGAATCATTCATTAGTACTATACCATTTTCAACATCTATTCCAGTCAGCCAAACGGCATGTCCCATATCTGGTAGCTCAGCTCGCCACCAATTAGTGGGGTCAAAACTGGACTCGGGATACCATATTTCAGAGGCATCCAAACCGACAATGACTTTGTGTCCATTAGTTAATTCAGAGATTAGATCAGTAATATCAGCATCGTACTTACGGTGAACATCAACGCCAAATGACTCAAGAAGTTCTCCAACATCATCCATCGTTGTACCACCGCTCCCCGGTACATCAGTAGTCGGCTCATAAAGGCCATTGATATAAGCGTATTCCCGGAGTTCACTCTCAGTGACTTCAATATTGAATTCTTTAAGGATTCCCTCCTGTGCCACAATTGCACAAGTATCCTCATATGTTTGAGCATGATAATACATTGCGTCATTTTCCGGAGTTCCAACCATACTTCCAAATAGCTGGTCGGGCATCTCGGTACTCACCCGACCTTGAAAGAAGTTCCCAGGTTCAATCTTGGGATCAATATCTTCGAAACCAGATCCGGCTTCGGATAAGTCTGAAGTCGAGTCATTATTCCCTAGCATGTCATCCATCCAATCAAATTCCATAGTAAAGCTCCAAGTAGATTTTCATTGAAGGTGTGTCCCTTGACCACGCCATATTCTTAAAGTTTCAGCAATATTTAATATTTGTGCAGAATCATGTTTTACATCCATTGATTTATCCAGTGATTTTTGCCATTTCTGTTCATTCCTATTTATCTCTGTGGCTACAACTTTTTCAAAATTGGACAATTCATCGTCAATAACTTTATACAGATTTTTTGCAAATGACTCTTTAAAGTTTGTGCTCATTTCATTGTCAATATTTTCTGCAACTTCGTCGAGTACTTTGTCGAGGCCAGGACTAAAAGCATTGTACAATTCTTCTTTCATGTCATCAATTTTTTTGCCAAACATCGAGCTGCCAACCCACGCTCCAATAGCTGCCCCTACTGGTCCGCCAAGGATAGCTCCGATAGCAATCCCAGCTGCTGCACCACCAACAGCGCCAGCAGTCCCAGTCTCCAATGCTTCACTAGAATCATGAATTATTTTTGTATCAATTTTTAAATTTGAACTAGATGATATGAGCCGCTTTTTATCAAAACTACTCTCAAAGGGTAAATCAGAATACAACTCTTGAAAAATAACGGCAAGATTTTCGATTAGGTTCGAAACCATTTTTTTCTGTGCTTCAACTTTTGAAATTTCTAGTTCGCTAATCAAATGCTTAATGAGTTTTGAGGCTCGTTTCTGAGCTTTTTCATTTAGGTCACTTTTTGACGTGGTGATATTTAGCCAATCAATAAATCCGTCATTGCACTGGTCATATTCCTCTTGAAGGGATTGTTTCATTACATCAAAATACTCACCCAAACTATTTTCAAAAGCAACGTCTAGTTTTGATCTAATTTCTTGCTTGAACAAAGATAAATCCTCAGGAATAGATCTAACAAGTTTCTTTTCATCCTCAATAAATACCTGCGAAATTGACTCCAGAGAACTTGCAATCTCATCAACGAAGCGAACGCTGTGTTTAACAGCGAGATCAATTATATAATACAATTTTTGAGTAGTAGTTTGATGAAAAATATTTTCTCGTAGTTTAGCCAAATTGTCTATATAAGGTTGGACGATTATTTTGGAGGTTTCAGGTTGATCTGTTATTGGTAAAGAGCTAACAGGATAGAGCATAACATCCGATAAGTTGAAGCGGCTTGAAATTGTTTCCTTCACCCTGATAATTGTATCTTCGGCAGAATTTTCGTCGACGTCAAGATCATCATCACCAAGAATTAAATCCATTTTATTCAGGATGTAAAAGGTCTTCCCTACCTCTTCCCTGGTAGCTTCCAGCACTTCCATCTCTCCGCTCTTAAGGGCATTTCGAGCATCAATTACGAAGATACATGCGTGACTATTTTTAATAACTTTTCTGGCTATATCACTTCTACTTTCGTTCGCATTAAACCCAGGTGTATCAATCAGGGTAAGGTCGTGCGGCAAATTATTTATTGGTAGAAATACTTCCACTCTATCTGCTTCAGAATTTTCAGAAACTTTCGTGTTATCTTTTATGAAAGCTCTAACAGTGTCTAATTGCTCATGGGTATTATTACTCGTAAAAGCAGCAGCATCGCCAACAAACGAAGCTGATATTTGGTTTTTTAGGTCATAAACTTTCACTTCGATTTGTTTTCCAAATCGAATATGAGTGGGGACTCCAGTTGCTTCTTCGGGGGTGACATAGAATAAATCCGTGTCAAACAACTGGTTTAAAAAAGTAGTCTTACCTGCACTGGTTTCTCCACCAATGGAGACCCGTATTTCATTATCCGTTAAACTTTTCTTTATTCTTTCAATGCTTTGATCCACATCTATTTCTCGCCCAATTATATCGTGGTGCTCATCAACATGTTTTTGAATGTTTTCAACAAGGAACGCTATATTGGCTAAGATCTCCGTTTCGGATTGTACTGAATTCAAGGCTGATTTTTTAATATGCTTGATAACATCATCAGCTAATTTGTGAAACCATAAAAAGGGGTGCTGGACAGGTATCTTTGCTTGTGCTCTTTCAATATCAATAACTGTTTTATAATGCCAGGCAGTATAAAACTCGAGTAATGCATCTGCATGTTGAATGAATGGATGATTGACACAACGACCAATAGCATGTCCGATAGCCTTGCGCAGATTGTATAGGGTTAGTGGCACAGCTTTATCTTTTGAGAGGAGCATTATTTCAACATCCATTAAGTGCAATAGCAAATATGATTCTTCATTATTCGATAGTAGCAAATCTATATCTTGCCCATTTTTTAGCGCTAATAATGATTCTCTAGCTTCTTGAGGATTTATCGAACCTTCTCGATATCGTGCTGTCAAATTGATAATATCATAAACTAGACGTTGCTCATTTGAGCCAATTTCCCAAATATCTAAACCGAGATTTACAACCGTGGTCAAATCCCAATCCGATATTTCTTCCAATTTCGGCTTAATATAGTTGACCCTACTGGCTTCATCAAATGACTCTGCTTCTAACAAGGCACCCGCAATTGAGTCTACTGTTACCTCTTCACCGATCATTTTTGCGAATTCATTTAATGCCCTTGAATCTACTGCGGTAACATCAGACAAAAGCGATTCCATGAATTCAAATACAGTTTTCAGTGTGGGTTCTGATTCAAAGGCTCCGCCCTCAATAGCTTCTGTTTTAATGGTTTGGAGATGTGGACTTATCTGTTTCGCGCATTTCTCGTACTTCTCAAGATTTTTTTCGTTGATCCATGAACCGAGAGACAGCAAAGAAACTATCAGGTCGACAACTTCCTCAAAACTATTGTCTGAAAGTTCGATATATTCTGAGAACGCATCTAGGATGTTATTCATACCTAAAGTGATATCGCCATCACTAATGGCATGTAAACCATGAAGATAATGATATTCTATCCTATCGTGTTCAGACTCTTTTTCGAGTGTCTCCAGGCTTGGTAAATATCTTAGCGCAGCCTTATTCCATGGGTAGATCCAAAATTCTTTAAATAGAATCGTCGGTTCGAACCACAATATCTTTTTCCAAATGCTAGCAATTTTGATAGTTGCCTCATAGCCTCTTCCCTCACTTTCTAGGGTGCGAGCAATGAGAACATCTAGCGTGCCACACATTGGATCAATAGTTTCTAACTTCTCAAGCGTTTTTAGGGCTTTTTTGTGCCCAGATGGATTTTTATATACTTGGCCAACGATTTGCTCAAATTGATTTTCCAAGCCTAACAGTGGATGTCTAAATCGTAATGACATAAGGTACTCAACTGCTGATTCAGTAGATTCAGAATTGCTATATTTAAATTCATAAGAAGAGTCCTGATTAACATCCTGCGGATATTCCTTACTTGCCATAATTAGGTGAACAGTCGAGGCATCATCCTCCCACCAAATATTGCGAAGGTTTAGAATACTCGAGATAAACAGATCCGAAGCGTCACGCACATATTCTTCAACAATTCCAACTCGATAATTTGTTGCAAACCAAACTCGTGATTTTTCATTTGTTGATTCTGCTAGATGTATAACGATTTTTCCAACAATCTCAAAAATGATCTCCTCATCCTCAAGAGGGTCCTCTCTCAACCTTTTTCGAAGAGTAGAATTATTTACACCTTTATATTTATTTATCGAACTATTCCATAAACCCATAATTATAATCCTCTATATGAGTGGTGGAAAAGTAAGCGTGTTTAACTGTGAAAATGGATCAGCACTCACTCCACCAAATATATTATTCTGCCATGAAGTGTGAACTCCCTGCAGGTCAACGAATTCGCCACCATAGTTCGTTTGACTGCCAGTACCATTTAAATGACCATTTGAATCAAAACTACTTATTCCATGAGCTGAATTTTCAGTATGTGATAAGGTTTGACCGGTCGTACCGTGGTTTACATCTGTACCCCCAAAAATGTTTGGAGTTGTCTGAGCCATAACTTCATGATTTCTTCCATGGATGTCATGACCACCAAATATATTCTCAGAACTATATGCAACCTGCTGTCCCCCAGCATCAAAGAAATCATGACCTCCGAATATGTTTTCCTGACTCTGATTGAACGAAAAATCTAGATAGTCTGACATATAATCTTACTCCATTTTTTTTAATTGAGATTGCTCTTTATAGCCATTGTTTCAGTGATAATTTTTTCAAGATCAATTTCATTTCCATCCGTTTGTGATTTATCAGGATCAGTTGTATCAGCTAGACTTTTCATCAATGATGATTCATTGGAACTATGAAACTTCTCGATATCTGCCTTGATTTGTGTAAACCAAATTGCCACAGATTTTTCAATTTGCCTGAGGTAGTCAGATTGTAAAACATGAATAAATTGGGGTAATTCTGCAAGATATTGACTTTTTAACTCTTTGTTTTTTTTATCCCCAAAGACTTTCCCAGCTACTTGGCCTAGAGCGGCGCCAATCATGGTCCCCATTCCCAATGTCACTATAGAACCGAGAACCATGCCTGCTACTGCAAATCCCTGGTGCTGGAGCATGGATGAAATCTCACCTTCTTGGTCGTGTGCAATTTCAGCTTTAAAACCTTCAATGTTTATTCCGCATTTCTGCATATCCAAAGTGAGTTTATTTTGGAAGTTTTTTTGATATTCCTGATCAAGATGGAGCGTAAATTTTTCAAGGTAAGATCTGATTTCGATGACCTTTGCCTCACTAAATTGTCGCAGACTACGCTCAATAAATTTAGGTAATTGATACTCCCAAAACTTTTTTAAATGCTGATCTTGAGTTCTAATATCATTGCTAAGATCACGCTCAACATTTGTGAAAAATTTATCTGTAGATACGTGTATCATCTTCACGAGGGTCTCGTGTCCAACCAATTCTATGGAAAGAACGAATTTCTGGAACCTTAGATCACGCTCATCTTTTTGAAACTGTAAGCGCTCCTCTAACTGCACAAGTTGATCCCTGTCAGCATTTTGAAGGGCCAGTCTAGATCTACATTCCTCTTGAATGACGTTAATCGCAAGTTTCATATTAGCCACCACACGTTGCTTCATGGTCTTTTGAGCTTCAACTTCCAATTCTGATATTTTTGATATCAATTCAGAGTGATAATAGTTCAACACTTCAGGCTTATCATTTTCTGAATCTGGGACCACTGAATAGGGGAAAACACTTAGTTTTCTGCCTAAGACTTGGTCTATCCTCTCTTCAGCACCACTTAGTGATTCAGCTTGCTCACTCTCGCTGAGTCGATCTATTTTTGAGATTAAAAATTGGATGGATTCAAGTTTATGGGTCAAAACTTTTGTCGTTAAAAAATCTGCTTCACTGCGTGTTAGCGGTGCAGCTGCATCCAAGAGAAACAATGCTGCATCTGCGTGAGGTAAAATCCCATAGGTTACAGCCGCTCTTGATTCATTCAGGTCGTTCACGCCAGGGGTATCGATGAGAACCAATCCATCCTTAAGGACAGGAGCCGGAAGAGTAATTAATGCGTGCCTGACTTTTGCATTATCTTCATTTCCCTCATAAGTCAATCTAAGAAGATTTCTTTCAGACAATTCCAAACTTTCAATATTTCCATTCTCGAAACTTAGCCGGAGTTCTCTCTTTTCTTCGTACTGAATGACAGTTACCACAGCGGAAGTTGGAAGAATGTCAGCGGGTAGAATCTCCTCACCAAGTAAGGAGTTTATGAGTGTAGATTTTCCTCTTTTAAATTCACCCAATACTACTAGATGGAAACTTTGCCGCTCGAGCGTTCCCTTTGAGGCGTTGAGTAAGTTTTGGGATTGAGAGGATTCAAGCATTTCACTGTAAGTCAGTAATCGTTTGATTAATTTTTGTAAATCAGACATTGAGAGTCCCTCTGATATTCTCTAGTTCAGCGGTTAAGCTCTGGGCGATAGTTGATTCAGACATTAAATTATTTCTTTTCTTGATCAGTTCATCATCTTGAATCTTTATATTGTCAAAATTTTCCTTGGTTAATTGGGCCAGATGATTTTGCTGATACTTAATAATTCTAGCTAATTCGTTTTCCATGCCCTGAATTTCAAGCGCTGATATTTTTTCGGCGTTCATAGAACATTCAGCTAAGATGGAGTCAATCTGAATTTTCATTTCACTTACTATTCGTACTTTTGCGCTTTCCCACGACTGCCTTTGCCTATAATCTGATACCGCCTGACCCCCATGAGTTACACTCACGATTGCTAATGCTACACCTATTGGTCCCAGAAGCATGGCGCCGAGGTAACCGGCAGCACCGCCTATACCAAAGGAAAGTCCCGTTTCTACCAATCCATTCTGCTTTGTGACATAATTAGCAATCTGATTATCGTTAAATGTAGATGAAACATTAAGTTCGGTTGAAATATCACTTTGAGCTGAACCCAATTTTATTGGCTTGTTTAAAACTTCTTTAAAATGAGCTGACAACTCTTCCTGCATTTTTTTTCGATGCTGATACACTTCATCGCGAACGTCTTCAATCAGATGCTTTACTTTTCTGTTTATTGAGGATTTTATAGTTATGAGATCTTGATCAGTTTCGATGGCTTGAAGATCGGAAATAAATTGCGTTCGAATTTCACTTGTTGAAGTTTCAAGAAACGCTTGTATACTTTTTTTCAAGTGTTGTTTCCTTTGCTCAAACATGAACCCTATCTGATTCAACTTCAGATCAAGCCCTTTCCGCTGGATTTCAATTCTGTCTAATTCCTGCTTTACTCCCGCCTTATCTTTTGAGAGTAGATTAAGTTTTTCATCTAAACTTATGCTTACATCACCAAAAATATTTTTCACTCGTTCGAAGTGATCTGGAATACGATTTTCGGTCGCATTATCATTTACGAATTGAAAAAGTGATTGCTCCATAGTGGTAAAGACTTTAGCCCAGGTTGTAGGTGTTTCTTTAAAACGTTCTCTTAACACTGGTTTAGAGGCAACAGCGTGAACTATAGGCTCTGTTAAGCCAGGAACACTCTCATTCAACCTCTTCTTAACATATTCCATAAGTCTGTTTGAGATGACTTCATCAGGATCACTGTTGGGACGAGGAATTTCATCCATGCGATTAAGAACAAAGAAGAGTCGGGAAATGTCCTGGCCCATCACTTTATCATTAATAAATCTCAGCTCACTTGCAGTTAAGGGCTGCTGGCTATCTAAAAGGATAATACAGGCATCTGCTTGTGAAAGATAGTCGTAGGTTAACTCCTGGCGTAAGTCATCAAGATCATTTACGCCTGGCGTGTCAACGAGGAGTACATCCCATCCATAAACTCCTGCTGGCCATAAAATTTCGACTTCCCTGATTTTAGAAGATTCATTGTTGGATGTAGTCACGATGGTATCCAGGAATCTACCAACACCTTCTTGAGGAAGAGCATGAGATATTGTTTCCCCGTCATGGAAATGAATATTAATTGAAGGGGGGTGTGCTTTTTTGATAATATTGATGGTTGCCGTAGTGGGGTTAACCTTAGAGGGTAATAATGGTAGTCCTAAAAGAGTATTGATGAAGGTTGATTTACCGCGACTGAACTCCCCAACAATTAGAATCTTCAACTTATCATTCGATACCCTATGTTGAGCATGTTGAATTCTTTCCAAAATGTCTGAGTCTGTGAGATTAGCCTGTGCTTTTGAAAGCAGCTTGCTTAATTCAGACCTACAGATTTCATAACTACCATTTTTCGATGTAACAGATGTATTCAAGATACCCCCCATCAGTATGAGCAGTGGTTTATAATTAAGAAAGATAATCAGCTTTTTTACGGAGTCATTATTTTGGTGCTGCTTATCATATTCAATTTTTGCATGACGAAAACAACTAACACGATATTATTATACCCTACACCACAAGCGCGGGCAGAAATCAACGAAGAGGTGAAATATATTATAATCTGCAACTGGCTTAAAGACCGTGAAAAAGTAGGTGTTAAAACTAATTATTCAACATATTAATTAACCGCCAATTAGTAACTTGATTTGGTATGGATGGACGACGCTGGTCAACCTGTCTCAACTGGCTTGTATCTAACTAGGCTCAGAGCTGGATCTTATACGAAGACGAACAAGATGCTTTACCTCAAATAAGCGACCCAGTTTAGCTCGAATTACATGGCCCTCGACTTCAAACTCGGGGGCTTTTCATTAGCACGGTTATGCATCCAGTCTCCGATGTTCGCAAAAAAGGCCACTTGAGGCTCTAACGGTATGTTACCGGTATGTTGTGGTTGTAAGTTCAATAGAATCAATGCGAGGCAATTTATTAAGAGTCAATTATCTATATTTCGCAGAACAGTAGTAACCCAAGCCCTACTCACACCAAGATATTTTGCAAGCTGAGATCTGGACCATTCGTGTCTTTCTAGAAGGCGAAGATATTCTTCAACTCGGGCCTCTTTTTTCCTCTTTTCAAGTTCACGTCTTTCGAAAACTGTTAACCTCTGGGCATTGAGTTCGCAACGGGTTCTGGAATTCCTCCGAATCGGGAGAAATACGGACAGGTTCTGTCCAGTTACCTGCACTTTAATAGGTGATGTAACTGATTGATTATAATAAGTATTAAGTAGTTTTCCGTGAACAGGAAAAGGTTTCTTAACTTTACCCTCCCCCCGGACGAATCAGCAATTCCCGGAGACCGTTGAATTCATTATAAACACGATTAAAACCATCTTCGATTTCATTGTAAGCAAATATGAGTGAGCAAAAAGGATTGTTAATATAAGCACTAATCAATACTTCAGTCTCAACAGTCTCCAAGTGCTCTTCTGGAATCTGAAGCATACTATTTTTTATCTCGACAGATAAGGTCCTCCATTCCAGTGTCCCTTTCTGTAATGGGTAGACGTACTCTTGGGCCACTAATATGGAGCTAAACATTGAAATTGATATTACAAGAAGACAATTATTTAAGATCTTCATTTTTTTCTCCCTTAAAAAAAGCATTAGTAATTCTAGCCTTTCGATTATTTTGGCTGAGCAAATGAATCACTATAATGCCTAAGGGGGAATATCTATTTGTTCCCCGATGTAATACCCTATTGACCTGACCATGTCCCCCCTAATGGTATCCTGACTACTTTATCATAACCGCTTTGATTGTTCTTGAATATTCTAAAGACTGAAAATTTATTAGATACACCCCAGACGAGATACCATCTGGGGACCAGAGAAATTCATTGTATCCATTGCTATCAGTCGACTCATGGAAAGTAGCTATAAGCCTTCCTAAAAGGTTATAAATTGATATATCAAGGGGGGCATTAGCTAAATTCTGGAAATATATTGTTGTTTCCCTGTTGAAAGGGTTTGGATAGACACCACTTGATATCATCTCGGGAATACTATCTTTCTCATTATTGAAATAACTCTTGAAAAAATGAAGTATACTGCCATTATTGCCAACTGCCCACCCAGGACCTTCTTCTGTGAACCATAACCTGTTAATCCTGAAAAGCGGTAGTCGTTCCTGGCTAGTCCAATTTCGTCCACCATCTCCAGTTGTCAAAAGGTTGTTGAATAAAAAACTTGTTGCAACACCTTGATGATTATTGAAGAAAAAGAAACTATTAAAAGCCTGCATATTTCTATTCTCAAAAGGGACATTTCTCCAGAATTCACCACCATCTGTAGTCCGGTAAAAGGCGCCTTCATTAAGTGCTGAGATCCACCCGGTGTCACTATTCAACATCTGTATATACCTTAGGTTTTCTGGAAAATATTCTGATTGCCAACTGGTTCCAGCATCTAAAGTTGATATCAATATTCCATCACCACTTATCCATCCCCTGTTTTGATCGATGAATGATATCTCATCTAATATAGGGATATTCCCACCCATGACCCTGCTCCACGAAACTCCTCCATTGTCCGATTTATACATTATGCCAGTTTCTGGCCATGGATTCACTTGTCCAACTGCATATCCTGTAATTTCATCGACAAAATGTATGTCATGAAATCTTTCCAGGTCGGTTGATTCGGAAACATATTGTTTCAACCAGTAATTGCCACCGTCTGTGGTATTCAAAATGTACCCACCACAAATCGACCAACCTAATTGACTATTAACGAAATCTACACCTCGAAAATCAAGGTCTAAACACTCTGCTGGAATATCTTGCTTTTTCCAAACTACTCCCCCATCATCTGTCGATAAAATTGTTCCCCCGTTTCCAACAACCCAACCCGTATAGGCATCAATAAAATCAACATCATTGAGATTTTCTGTCGAGCCACTACCAGATCTAATCCAGTCCTGCCCACCATTATCTGTTTTGAATACCGTTCCTCCATATCCACACGTGTACCCATGCTCAGTATCAGAAAATCGAATATCTTGCAGCTTGCCCGTTTTGAATTCTTTTTGGATATTCCATGACTTCCCAGCATCATAAGTTTTAAATACTTTCGCATCGCTAATGGCATACCCAACTAAACTATCGGCAAAATGTGTGCGGGTAATTGGACTTTCTAATTGGGGGTAGGCTGATTCCTGATACTCCCAAGATTGGCCACCATTTACCGTTCTATAGTTTCCAGCCCACCCAACGCTATCATCAACAAACTGCAGTTGTCCATATCCCGTATTGTCTAAGGTGGTCCAGTTAGTACCACCATCGTCGGAATAGTGAAGTAATGTTTGGTCAAAGTCATAGTTTGAGTAATAGGGTTGTGACAACAAGAACCCCTTAAGGCTATCCATGAAGATAATCTGATTATACTTCCTCTGAATTCCTATGTCAGCCTGAGCCCAATGTAGACCACCATCATTTGTTGTGAAAATTAATCCAGGGTATAGACTTTGCTCTTCTGCGGGCATTGCAGAAGGAGGATTGGCTATTAGATATCCCTTACTTTCGCTTAGAAATTCTATATCATCAACGCTGTATATTGAGTAATCAATAGGGCTAGCGAATAGTATTTCATAAAATTTTCGACCAGAATCATTTGTTTTGAAGATTTTTGAAATGGTTTCTTTAGTATCATTATCCTTCCAATTTCCAACAATCCAACCATCATTTTCTGAAATAAAACTATATTTCCTCACCCAGTCCACATTTTGCAGCCTTTGTATATACCAACTTTGACCGCCATTCGATGTACTTAGCATCGTGCCACCAGATCCAGTAATAGTTACATTTTCTTGTGACAAGGATATAATCCTAAACATGTC
>Ga0307988_1001331_pt1 | contig 14156 bp, 16 predicted proteins | sample EllFjometagen183_FD_203166 | JGI IMG/M metagenome (GOLD analysis project Ga0307988, IMG submission 203166) | Marine microbial communities from Ellis Fjord, Antarctic Ocean - #183 | ecosystem: Environmental > Aquatic > Marine > Unclassified | place: Southern Ocean | collected 2014-10-08 | reverse complement strand
AGTGGACAATGCCCATAAGAAATTGGGGCACAGCTTTAAATCAATTTGCTATCATGTTTGATGAACGGATGCCCTGATCATATAAAGAAAAAATCATTTACACAGATTATCTGACACCCTCAAATTTGAGTCCAGGACGCTTAAGGCGGAAGGGTCTATCCAGCTTAACGGTGAATAAACCTCGCATCCTATAATTTTGAATACGCTTGGAATAATGGCTTGTATGGTTGATTTTGGTTATAATAATTAACCGTTTCTAATAGATCATATCGATAAGCTGTATATTATGTACAACTATAAAGAATTCATTTATGGAAAATAACCATCGATTTTTGTATTACAATCTGGACATGATTTATCTTTAATATAATTATTTTCTATTTTAAATCCTGTTCTTTCAATTAACAGTTTTTTACATCCAAAACAATAGGTGTTTTCACCTTCATATCCAGGTATATTGCCGGTGAAGATATATTTTAACCCAGCATTAATTCCGATCTCTCTTGCTTTAATTAGGTGATCAATTGATGTTCTGGATTTTTCAAGTAAATTATAGGTTGGGTAAAAGGCAGTAACATGCCAGGGAATATCTTTTCCAACAGAGGCTATAAACTCAGCTGTTTTATTAAGTTCATCTTCTTTATCATTTAAACCCGGAATGATGAGAGTCGTAATTTCTATCCAGATGCCAAGCTTCTTATAAAGTTTTATGGAATCAAGTACAGGCTGAAGTCTTGCTCCGCATATTTTTTTATAAAAGTCATCACTGAATGATTTTAGGTCAATATTAGCTGCGTCAATATAGGGGGCTATCTCTTCTAAAGGCTTATTATTAATATAACCATTGGTCACCATTATGTTTTTAAGGCCCCGGGATTTTGATAATACTGCAATGTCATGAGCAAACTCATAATATATGGTGGGCTCTGAATAGGTGAATGAAATAGAATCGCATGAGGTGTTTTTGGCAAATGTAACAAGTTCTTCAGGTGACATATCTTTGCCACTTATCATCTTACGGTCTCGGGGCATTTGAGATATCTCGTAATTTTGGCAGTGTCTGCATGTTAAATTGCACCCTACGGTTGCCAGAGAAAAAGATTTGGTTCCGGGCATAAAGTGATAAAGCGGTTTTTTTTCAATTGGATCTATGCTTTCAGTAATTGTCTTTCCATATACTAAAGAAAAGAGAATCCCGTCATAGTTTTTTCTTACAGCACAAATTCCGGTTTCATTATTATTTATTAGACATTCATGAGGGCATAGCAGGCACTTAACTTTTAGATTGTCCAGCTTTTCATAAAAAGATGCTTCTTTCATGTTTTTGTCCAGGCTATATTTTTGTAAGTTTCACTATGGTTTCAATATGGTAGGTTTGAGGGAACATGTCAAACGGCTGAATTTCTGAAATTCTGTAATTTTTATCTAATAATATTTTTAAGTCTCTTGAAAGTGTTGTCGGGTTACAGGAAACATAAACAATTACTTCGGGATTTACGGATAAGATATGTTCCAGGACATTTTTAGTCGCTCCGGTTCTTGGAGGGTTCAGTAAAACACCGTTATGCCTGGACTTATAAATATTTGCATTCTGTTTACTTAAATCATAAGCTTTAAAACTGCAGTTATCTATATTGTTAGCCTTTATATTTTGTACAGCTTCTTGAATTATTTTTGAGTCAAAATCTATGCCTGATATTTTTGCCCCATTTTCTGCCAGAAAAAGACTAAAATTTCCAGAACCGCAATAAAGGTCTAGGATATCCGGGTTATTCAGCTCCGCGAAAGATTGAATAATAAATTTTATCATATTAATGTTTTGCTGATAATTTATCTGATAGAACCTCCGTTGGCTCCTTATAAAGTTTAAACCATTTATTTCTTCTACTAGATCAACCTTATTTGAAATTTTCTTTTTATTGCAGTCATAAATAAGGGGCTTTACTCTTTTCTTATATGAGATGCTGTTAAAAGATATAATTACTTTTTGTTCTTTTTTTAAATAAAGGAATTCAACATCCTTAATTTTTTGTGAGGCTGTAATTTTATTAATAGTGTTTGTAAGGTCATGAATAGCTGCGTTAATTGGTTCTTCAAGTAGTATACAGGATTTAACAGGAATTACCTTATGGCTGTTTCTCATAAAATAGCCGGGAAACTTATTTTTTCCATCCAGCTGCATGATGGTTCGGATTCTATAGCCGAATTTTTTGGGTGAGGGAATGATTTTGTTTGTCGTAATATTTGATAGATCACCAATCCTTTCCAGAGATTCATTTAGAATTTCCTGTTTCCAGTGCAGCTGGTAATTATAGTCTATATGTTGCCACTGACAGCCGCCGCAGTTCATGTGGTAAGGGCAGGGCGGAGTTATTCTTTTAGTGGATTTTGTAATAATTTTTTTGATAGATGCGTTTACATACTGCTTTTTTATATTTTTAATTTCAGCGATTATTTCATCTCCGGGAACTGCATTTGCTACAAAACAGGCTCTTGATCCGATATGGGTAAAACCGTCTCCGCCATAAACCAGTTTTTCAATATTTGTTTTAATTTCTGAACCTTTATTGATTTCTAAGGTATCTTGCATATCATTACCATTCATGATTGGTTTTTGAATTTGTTTTGAATGAACATGTTATATTAATAAGCAGAAAACATCTATTTGTAAGTTTAACAGAAATATAATAAGATTGAAAAAATAATGAAAATTTGAGATTATTATAATTCACACAACCATAAATTCTGAAGATATAAAATATGGATATTACACTTAAATTATACACTGTTTTAAGAGAGTATTTGCCTGAGGATTTAAAAGATAATACCCTGTCTATACCGGATAACTCAAAAGTCGTTGATGTAATAAATTTGCTTAAAATACCGGATGAACTTCCAAAGATAATCCTTATAAATGGTACTCAGAAAAACCCTGAAGCTGAGATTTCTGATGGAGATGAGTTAAGCATATTTCCTCCCATTTCAGGCGGATAATATTATGGATCAAACTGATACTACCCCAAAGGTACGATCATCTGTTGGTAACGGTATCTTCAAGGTTATAGCAGAAGTAAAGATCATTGGAGATGACCTGATGATCTCTGTGTGGGGAGGAACAAAGCCGCATATCGGCTCAATCTCAGTCTCTGTTCCCAGGCCTGGTCTAAAAGATAAGACAATTATGAGCTCAACATCCTCGGTAATAAACCTGATCGGGCATAAGGATGAAGTCGTAGCAAGAAAGTTTTCGGAACAGCTGTCGGCAAAATTTAATAGAAATGCTATAGCTACTGCAGGTATACATATTGATGATATAACGGAGAATCAGATGGATATCATAATGCAGAATATAACAGACCTTTGTCTGGATATTATAAATAAGCTGGAGGAAATAATTTAATGAAAAAGATGATTGTCGGTATAACAGGTGCCAGTGGAATTATCTATGGGTATAATCTCTTAAAAGCTTTAAGCACTATTGAAGAAGTAGAAACACACTTGATAATAAGCAGTTCGTCAATAAGTGTAATTAAAGAAGAGCTCTTGAATGTGACGGTGGACGATATTATTTCTCTTGCAGATTATAATTATGATAGTAATAATCTTGCCGCGCCAATCTCCAGCGGATCTTTTAAAACTGATGGGATGATTGTTGCCCCCTGTACTGTTAAAACCCTTTCATCGATTGCAAATTCATACACGGATAATCTGATCACCAGAGCTGCTGATGTTGTGCTTAAGGAAAGGCGCAGGTTGGTGCTTCTATTCAGGGAGACACCTCTGAATTTGACTCATATAAATAACATGTCACAGGTGACCATGATGGGTGGGATTATCCTTCCACCTGTTCCTGCTTTTTATCATAAACCCGCGTGTATTGAAGATATTGTAAATCAGACTGTTGGTAAAACACTTGATCTTTTTCAGATTGATAATAGTCTGTTTAAAAGGTGGGGTGAAGAATAATAGTTTGAAAATAATAGGTGTACTTCATTTAATTAAGTATCTCTGAAAGCGGCACGATCTCAATCTTATTATGTACAAAGTGCGGAAGCATATTCGTTAGAGCCTTAATTGTCGATGGATAGGGATGACCTATCCCAACTGCGGAACCCTCAGCCGCACTAATTTCCATAAGTTTTATAAGCTGTTTAACAGTCTGATCATATGACTGATCGTTATCCAGAAACAGTTTCCGACCCACCGACGGGACTCCTAATTCTTTAGCCCAAAAAAGGCCTTTTGAATTATTTGATGTCCTGCTGTCAACAAAACAAAGGTTTTTTTCTTTAAGGTATCTAATCACGACTTTTATTTTATCGCTATTTCCAGTAAATTTTGAGCCCATGTGGTTGCTGATACCAATGATATTTGGAACCGCTTTAATCATAGTTTCAAGTTGTTTAGTGAGCAACTGGTTATCCATTTTTGTCGTGAGAAACAAGTGGCCCGTTTTTATTGCTCTCAGATTAGATTCATTATCGAATGCCTCCATTGGTGCATGAAGTATTATCTCATGACCGGACTGATGAGCTTCCCGACTAATTCGATTGCTGAATGGACAGTTGGGTAGAACTGAAAAAGTAACCGGATATTTTGATTTTATGAGCGGTAGACAGGGTTTATATTGATTACCCATATCATCAATTATAATTACAGCTTTGCCGTTATAAGTTGTGCAGTTGTCTGTTTTTATTATATTGATGTCAGGTTTAATTGATAATGAATATAATATTAGACAGAGAAATATTGGTAAGTTATTTATCATTTAGTTGTTTAGTTTGTCGTGTAATAGTTGGTTTATTATTTTTTTGAGAGAATCGATTCATACTGCTCCCAGTTATCAAGTACTTCCATTGCTTTAATAATTATTGAATCACTTAACGGTTCATCTATTTTGTTCATCAAAGTATCTTCTGATTGAGATGTTTCATTGTCTTTTTGAATTTCTATATTTATATCAGGTTCTATTCCTGTTTCATGTATTGATCTGTGACTGGGCAGGTAATATTTTGCTGTAGTCAGGCGCAGCCCGGAACCGTCGATAAGTGGGAAAATTGTCTGAACTGTTCCCTTGCCAAAGGTTTTTCTTCCTATAACGATCGCAAGTTTATGATCTTGTAGAGATCCTGCTACAATTTCAGAGGCACTGGCGCTGCCTTCATTGACTAGAATAACAATATTTAAATTATTCTTTGTAGAATTTTTCTTTGCTTGATAGCGAAGATTCTGGCTTGCTATTCTGCCGTCTGTATATACAATCAGACCTTCATTAATAAATTGATCTACTATGTTAACGGCCTGGGTTAAAAGTCCTCCAGGGTTTGATCTGAGATCAATTATCAAACCAATTATTTTATGTTCATTTAAAAGTAATGAATTTAAAGCATTTTTAAAGTCTTTAGTGGTATTTTCCTGAAACTGTGTAATTCTTATATATCCAAATTTATTTTTAATTATTTTCGATTTAATACTTTTTATATTTATAATAGCTCTTTTTAAGACGATGCTCTTTGGTTTTTTTAAACCTTTTCTCTCAATAGTTATATTTATCTTTGTTCCAGGTTCTCCTCTCATTAATTTTATGGCATCCATTATGTCCATATCTTTTGTGGAGATGTCTTCAATTTTGATAATAAAGTCTCCGGATTTAAGCCCTGCTCGAAAAGCAGGTGTATCTTCAATAGGAGAGATAATAATTAAATATCTGTCTTTAATGCTTATTTCAATTCCAAGGCCGCCAAATTTCCCTTTTGTTTCTACCTGCAGTTCTTTGTAATCTCCGGGCGGCATAAAAGATGAGTGCGGGTCAAGATTTTTAACCATCCCTTTGATTGACTCATAAATAATTTCAGAGTTCTTTTTTTCATCAACATAATTTGTTTCTATTATTGAGAGGACATCAGCGTAAACACGTAGTTTGTCATATTCTTCATGTGATAAAGCGTTTATCTCACTAACGGGTAATATTATAGTTAATAAAAAACAAGTAATGGGTATGATTAATGATCGAAAAAATATAAGACTGTTAATATGCATTCTGAGCTCCTGTTGAGTTATTTACGGCCTGATTTTTTAAGCCATCGTAAAGGGTTTTGAGGTTTACCTTTATGCCTTATCTCAAAATATAGACAGCTACCATTTAAAGAATTTGTATCGCCTACCAGAGCAACAGCTTCATTCTCTTCAACAATTTCTCCAATTTGTTTGAATAGTTTTTCAGCATGGGCATAGAGTGAATAGTAATTCTCACCATGATTAATTATAATCATGTTTCCATATCCCTTGAACCAGCCGGCGTAAATAACCTTGCCTTTAAAGATCGATTTTATTTTCATTCCAAATGGAGATTTAATTTCAATACCTTTTTGAAAAGTGAACGTATGAAGATCTGGATGTTCAGTTCTACCGAATTTTGAAATTATTTTACCTTTTACCGGGAAAGAAAGTTTGCCTTTCATCGCTGAAAATTTATTTGCGAGTTGTTTAAATTCTATTTGGTCCGAAGGAAGTTTGTCTATAAAATCCTGTAATTTTTTAGCATATTTTTTCAGCTCATTTATTGCTGAGATTTGAAGATCTTTTTTCTTTCTCGTATCCTTTAATAAAGTCAGCTTATCTTTTTTTGTAGAATTTATTTTGCTTGAATTTATAAAATATGATTCTTTTTCTTTCTCAAATGAAGCTTTTTGTTTTCGGAGCTTTTTTTCCTGACTGATCCTATCTTCAATTTTATTTAAAGATTTTTTAATTAAAGCATAATCTTTAGATACAATTTCATTAAGCAGTTTATCCTGTCTTATGAAATCATTATAAGTTTTAGATGATAAGAGAATTCTTAAACCGCTTCGTCTGTGATATTTGTATAATGCTACCAGGCGTTTTTCCAGTACAACGCTTATTTCATTTATTTCACTGTTTAATTTATTAATTATAACTCTTGATCTTTTAATATCTCTTTTAATTTTAGATATCTTTTTGTTTATTTCATCTACTTTAATGTTTTCATTAATAAGCTGCTTTTCAAGACGGTTAAGTCTTTCTATGACTTGACCCTCCTTTTTTTTATACTCCTTAAGCTTTTTTTCTTTTTGAATGATTCTTTTTTTTATGTTGTCCAGTTTGATTTTTTCCGTATCTGTTTTAGCAGAGATTTCAACTGGGCAATAAACTATAAACAGACAAATAATGATAGAAATTAAAGTTATAAATCTCATGATTATATCTTAAATTCCTTCAGGCTTTTCAAGGAGATAAACGTGCCTGCAAGTCCGAGTGTTAAACCGCATAGTATTATGATTGAGAATTGGCAGGTGTTTAAAAAAAGGAAGGTGTTCGTGCCAAAATAAATATTGAATCCTGAAGCAATATTAAATGTTATGATTTCATAGATGATATAAACAATTAATAGTGAAGCTGCTGAACCGGTTACACCATGAAGAATTCCTTCAATATAAAATGGTATTTTAATGAATCTGGTCGTTGATCCGACAAGTTTCATTATTTCGATTTCATCACGTCTGCTGTATACCATGAGCTTAATAGTATTGGATATAATGAAAAGAGATGAAATTAACAGGAAAGCGCCAATGGTCATGCCTGTGATTTTAAGAAAATAAAAGAATCCGTTAAATCTTTCCAGCCATTTTTGACCATATTCGATATCAGTAATACCTTTAATTTTATCTATTTTATTAATTAAATTTTCTATTGATTCAATTTTTAAAAATTCAGGTTTAATGTTAATTTCAAAAGAGTTGGGGAGAGGATTATTGTTTAAGTATTCTAGTATACCATCCTGTCCTTCGAGCGAATCATTTAATGATTTCAAGGCTTCCTCTTTTGAGACAAACGTTACCTGTGAAATTTCCGGGTGTTCTTTGAGAGAATTATTTATTGTATTTATTGATTCTTTATTAAGCTTATCCTCAAGATATACCAGTACATGTACCCGTTCAATCCAGTTTCTTTTAAATTCTGAAAGATTAATTACAAGTAAAAGGAAGATGGTGAAAATAACAAAAGTAAAAATTATTGTGGTTAATGCAGTTAAATTGATAAGTAAGTTGCTTTGAATATTACTTATTACAGAGCGTATACAATATCGTGTTTTATTAATAATCATTTTCAGCCTGCTAATTTTCCGCGGTCTAAGGTTATTATATTTTTTGAAAATTTAAGCGCGGTATTCTTGTCGTGTGTTGCGATCACAACAGTTGTTCCCCTTGCATTAATTGCCTTAAAAAGCTTCATAATTTCATAAGATAGTTTCGGGTCAAGATTTCCGGTAGGTTCATCAGCCAGTAGAAGTAGAGGGTTGTTAATTATAGCACGTGCAATTGCGACACGCTGCTGTTCACCCCCAGACAGATGTAAAGGCAGGGAATCTTTTTTTTGTAAAAGACCTACCCATTTTAATACCTGCCAGACCTTTTTTTTAACCAGTTTTCCTCTTGTGCCGATGATATTAAGTGGGAAAGCAACATTGTCATATACAGATCTATTCTGGATAATCTTGAAATCCTGGAAAACGACTCCTAATTTACGTCTAAAATAAGGTATTTCTTTTGGACTCATGCGGGTAATATTTTCACTGTTTACAACTATTTCCCCTGAGTTTGGTTTTTCAGAAGAGAATATGAGTTTAATAAGCGTAGTTTTTCCGGCTCCGCTGGCTCCGGTTACAAATACAAAGTCACCTTTAATGATGCTCAGATTAATATCATTTATCGCAGGTATCTTATTTTCGTAATATTTTGTAACGCGGTGAAGTTTAATCATCTCAATGTTTTATTTAATTTTTTTAAATAAGAAGCTAATATAAGTACTTATGTATATAATATTAAGTAATGCTCGAACAGTAGTCAAGTATTAAAGATGAGTCAATTGCGCCTTTTCTTAAGATTTTGTATGGTTCAATAGTAACATCAATAATGGTGGAAGGCAGACCACCATTTGTTTCGCCTGCATCAATAATGAAATCAACTGTATCTAATATTGATTTGTCAATTTTAATAATGTTTGAAGTATTTTCTCCTCCGGAAATGTTTGCGCTGGTACTTGTTATAGAGGAGTTGATGTTTTTAAGTATTGTGCTTATAAGATCTAATCCAGAGTGTCTGCAGGCTACAGTTCCAGTGCCTGTAGTTATTGCGCTGCATAAATTTTCTGCAGCTTTTAATACCAGGGTTAAGGGGCCTGGCCAGAATTGGGACGCTAATTTGTGAGCATTAGTGCTGACTTCAGTGCATGTTTTCTTTAAAAAAGAAATATCAGGAATAATTAAAGGTAAAGGATTGTTTAAATCTCTTCCTTTGATATCAAATATTTTGTTAATAGATGTTTCATCGTTATAAAGCGCTCCGATAGCGTAGAACGTTTCAGTCGGATAAACAAAAGTTTTACCTTTTGTTATTAGTTGTGAAATTATTTCTACTGTATTTTTATCAGGTTTTAGTAGGTCTATCTTTATAGTATGGGGCATATTAATTGTCAGTTTCAAACGTATTTTTATTCTTCAGGTCAAAGCCGATGAGCAGTGCAGGCAGTAGCATTATGAGTCTTCTTTAGTAAATGAACTTCTTCTGTTTTTATTATCGTTAAGTATTGAAGGTATCTTATTTGTTTTTTAATTTTAAGTTTAGTTTACTGTTTTTGTCTTCAACCGCTTTCACCATATCTTCTCTATATCTTACCAGTTTTTCTTTTATTTCCGGATATTTTACTGATAATATTTGTGCCGCAAATATTCCTGCATTTTTAGCACCGCCTTTTCCGATTGACATTGTCGCAACTGGTATTCCTCCTGGCATTTGCACAGTCGAAAGTAAGGCATCAAGGCCATTCAATGGTGATGATTCTATAGGTACACCAATAATTGGTAATATTGTTTCAGATGCGATCACCCCGGCAAGGTGCGCTGCCCATCCGGCACCGGCGATTATGACTTCTATACCCCGGTCAGAAGCTGTTTTAGAATATTCATGAGTTTTAGCCGGCGTCCTGTGTGCAGAAGTAACAGTTACTTCATATTTGATCATAAATTCATCAAGTATTTCTGTCGCGCCTTTCATTATCTCAAAATCTGAGTCGCTTCCCATTACAATTCCAATTAAAGGATTATCCATTTTTTACTCCTAATATGTATTGTCAATATGAACTTAATTTTTATGACCTGCTTTTTTTAAATATTTATCAGAATCCTTGTTCCAGCCATTTTGTCTCATTGTATCTGCTGTATAAAGCAGCGCATCATTTATTCCGTTAGCAAACATCTTTTTTAGTATATTTTTCTGAGCGCCTCTGGAAAAAATATCTTCAATAGGTCTTTTATTGTCCAGTAAAAACTTTATCAGCAGTTTATTGTCTTTGTGGAGAATAAATATTTCATTTAGGTACTCAACTGCTTTTATAAATAATTCAGATATATTCTTGAGTTGATTTTTAATATCAGTATTTGCTTTTTCAATTTGCTTAATGTGTTCATTTATAATTTTGGATAATTTCTTATCATGTTTGTAATTTTCTACGGCATCTTCAAGTAAAGGTCTATATGCATTTATTTGAAAAGTATTTTCTTTTAGCTTAATTGTTTCGTGGAAGATTGAGCCTATTGTCCAGTCAAACAGATGCTCATAAAGATTATTTTTTTCATTTTTGTTTCTAAAAAGTTTATGGCTAAGATCCTTTAAATGCCAAAGCTGACCTTTTTTCTTCTCTTCTCCAATCCATATTTCTACTTTTTTACGAGGAATTGTTGATGATTTTTTATAGTCTTTTATAATCTTATTAAATTCAATTTTAGTACTTATAAAATCATCTACTAAATCTCTTATGAATATGTGCCGTCTATTTTTCAGCCAGGTATTATTCATTTTTATCCTTTATTAAAATGTGAAGGACTGTTGTGAGAGTTTATTTAGTCTATTTGCGATAATTTGTAATTGAAGATTTATTTCTTTTGCAATAGGTCATTGTTAATTTATTTAATTTCTATTTTGTAAGTTTAGCAGGCCTTTTTACCAATATCAGTTCTAAAATGTACATCAGTCCAGGATATTTTGCTTACCCCTTTATAGGCAATACTGATCGCTTCTTTAATTGTATCACCAAGGGAAGTTACCCCTAGTACACGTCCGCCATTATTTACTATGACGCCATCCTTTTCTGCAGTGCCGGCATGAAAAACAATTATATTATCGCATTTTTCAGCTTCATCAATTCCGCTGATTTCAAATCCTTTATTATAAGTAGTCGGGTACCCTCCTGATGCCATCACTACACATACAGAGGCTTTTTCATCGAGTTCTATATTATATTTATCGAGTTCTTCAATTGCAGTTAAATAGAAAAGATCAAAAAGATCACTTTTAAGTCTTGATAATATAGGTTGTGCTTCAGGATCACCAAGCCTTACATTAAATTCAAGTATGTTTGGGATATTGTTTTCTATCATTAGTCCTGCATAGAGAATGCCTTTGTATTTAATTCCTTTTTCCGCCATCTTATTTATTAGCGGTTTAATCACTTTTTCAATTGTGAAGTTATGGACATCCTCAGTTAAAACAGGAGCAGGGGAATATGCTCCCATTCCACCTGTATTTGGCCCCTCGTCATTGTCGTAGGCCGGTTTATGGTCCTGAGATGAAGGAAGCACAGTTATTGTTTTCCCGTCAGTTAGGCATATAAAAGATGCTTCTTCTCCAGTAAGAAAATCTTCGATAACTATATTTTCACCAGCAGCACCGAATTCTTTATTGATCAGTATTCTGTTAATCGCATCAATTGCCTGGTCTATTGTTTTACAGGGAATTACTCCTTTGCCTGCTGCCAGTCCATCAGCTTTTACAACTACAGGTTTATTTCTGTTTTTCACGTATGATACAGCCTTTTCAGGGTCTGAAAAAACCTCAAAATCAGCTGTGGGTATTCCAGCTTCTTTCATAATATTTTTTGAAAAAACTTTGCTTCCTTCAAGCATCGCGCCGTCTTTTGTCGGTCCGAAAATTTTAAGGCCTTCTTTCTGAAAAAGGTCAACAATGCCGAGAGTAAGAGGTACTTCAGGACCTACAATTGTTAAGTCAATTTCATTTTTTAATGCAAAATCCTTTAAAGAATTTAAGTCTGTCGGCGATATATCTATACATTCGGCAACATTTTTAATGCCGGGATTTCCAGGTGCGCAGTAGACTTTATTTACTTTGGAGCTTTTTGATATTTTCCAGCATATTGCATGTTCTCTTCCACCGCCGCCAACGACCAGAACTTTCATTTTAATCCTCCACCTCTTTCTTAGAATTATTTAACTTATAAATTTCAAGCAGGAATACACTATGAAATTTATATAATGTTATTGTTTGGGTTGCTTATTTCTAGTGAGTTTATTATTATAGTCTTTGACTAAATTGATTTTACTTACGTTTTTTTATCATCAAAAATCACTTAAGTAAAGCGAAAGAATTCTAAACATTATAACAGGTTGTACAGCGATTATGTCTAAATTTTATATAGAAAAAAATAATATTTTTAATAATGCGATTCATATATGTCGAGATGAATCAAGGCATATTATGAAGGTTCTCAGGTATAAAATAGACGACTTAATAACCCTTTTTGATTCTGATGGAATGACTTATGAATGTATCATAAAATCTTATGAAAATGAGGAGATTACCGCTGAAATAATTGAAAAAATTGAAAATAATAATTTAGAAACAACTAAGATTGTACTTGCACAAGCTGTTCTGAAATCTAAAAAGATGGATTTTGTTATACAAAAAAGCACTGAACTTGGTATTGCCAGGATAATACCCTTTTTTTCATCAAGAACAATTCCAAAATGGTCTATTCCTAAATGTTTAGATAAGGCTGAACACTGGAGAAACATTGTAAAAGCATCTGTTAAGCAGTCTGGTATCAGAAAGATGCCCAGTGTTGATAATATTACTTCTTATGATGAAATTATCTCATCTGATTTAAAGATGAACAAGATATTATTATATGAAAAAGAACGGAAGGTATCCTTTAAAGAAATTATTAAAACAATAATATTTCCATCAGATATATTGATCATGGTTGGCCCTGAGGGCGGGTTTACCACTGAAGAAGTTTCTAAAGCAAAAGAGAGTGGATTTTTAACAACCGGTATAGGTAACCTGATATTAAGAGCTGAAACTGTTCCTGTTACTGTTCTTTCAATATTACAGTACGAGGCCGGAAATCTTGGTTTTGATAGGTGTGATGATGAAATGTCCTGATTGTGGTTCGATTTGTTACGGTGATACCTGCAAAACGTGCGACAAAAAAGCTGAAAATGTTATGCCGGATGAAGATCTAAGTTTATTGTCAGTTAATGATCTTAATGTCGGGGCAAATTTTCCGCGTCCCGAAAATTTAAACTCTAAATTACATTTAATCAAACAGGATCTTGACCAGATCGATGGTAATGATGTCAGGATCGAAAAAGCTGGGTTTTGGGTTAGGTTTGCCGCCTATTTTATTGATTCTGTTGTTTTAACATTATGTTCATTATTTTTATTGTTAATCCTGTTTGTATTGATAAATTTTTTTTCAAATAACAATGGTAGTCTCTCTGAGATTTTAAATACCTTACTTATTCCTTTTTATTTTTCTTCATATATACTTAAATGTTTTTATTTTACTTTTTTTCATTCATATAACGGTCAAACTGTCGGTAAATTAATGTGCGGGATTAGAGTCGTTGATTTGAAAGAAAAGAATATTTCATTCTTTAAATCTTTTGTCAGGTTTTTTGGGTATTACCTTAGCTTATATTGTCTTGGATTTGGTTTTCTTTGGGTACTGATAGATAAGAAAAGACAGGGTTGGCATGATAAGTTGGCAGGGTCTATTGTTGTGTTAAAGCAATAATTTATTGTTAATATGATAGGTGCAATGTAAGCAATTCAAGTTTACCTATGATTATGTTAATAATTTAGCGAGTAAAATATTCAACATTATTATCGCTTATGTTGACTTTTGACCACCTCTAAAATGTTCAGTGTACCAGAGAGACTGTCGAAAAAGTCCCTTCACCGATCTTATAACTCTTCACCGAAATATTTTTTTATTTTTAGAAAAAATAGTTTGACATTTTCTACTATATAGCATATGTATGCTATACATGAATGCTAAAA
>Ga0307988_1001330_pt1 | contig 14175 bp, 11 predicted proteins | sample EllFjometagen183_FD_203166 | JGI IMG/M metagenome (GOLD analysis project Ga0307988, IMG submission 203166) | Marine microbial communities from Ellis Fjord, Antarctic Ocean - #183 | ecosystem: Environmental > Aquatic > Marine > Unclassified | place: Southern Ocean | collected 2014-10-08 | reverse complement strand
TTCACAAAAGCTAATAGATATAAAACAAAAACTACTACTGCAATTTTAGTGGTATAATAAAAATGACAATTATAATGTGTATATTATATTAAATAATGGCTAGAAGTTAGAAGTTAGAAGCTAGAAGCTAGAAGCTAGAAGTTAGAAGTCAGAAGCTAGAAGTCAGAAGCTGGAAGCTAGAAGCTAGAAGTCAGAAGACAGAAGTTCAAATACTTCTGTCTTCTGACTTCTAACTTCTGACAAATAACCAAATATAATAAGAAATACTGATTATTCAAATTACCCATTAAAATCACAGTAAAACCTTTAATAGTATATCTATTGTAGTGTAAATTTAACCGGAAGGTTATACGAAACCCTTACAGGTTTACCACGCTGCATACCCGGTTTCCATTTTGGCATACTATTAACAACTCTAACAGCTTCTTCATCGCATCCGCCGCCAATACCTCTCAGTACCTTAACATTTGAAATAGCTCCATTTGGTTCAACCACAAAGTTTATAAAAACACGGCCTTGTATACCACTCTCCTTGGCTAACGGTGGATATTTAATATTATTACCTAGAAAACCCATCAGCTTAGCCATTCCACCTGGAAATTCGGGCATTGCTTCCACTACAGTAAAAATCTCAGCTTCATCAATTTCCTCATCATCTTCTTCTGGTGGGATATATTCCTCCATTTCAGTATCATCATCAGCATCAACATCAATATCAATATCGTCCTCCACTTCAACATCATCTTCAACAATAGTTATTTTAGTAACCTGTTTTGGTGGTGGTGGTGGTGGTGGTTTTACTTTTTGCTCAGTAATTGGAATGATTTCTTCCTGTATATCATCAACAGCACGAGCTGAAAGATCTACAGTAATTTTACCATAACTTTTATATTCAAAAGCGGCAAAAACCACTACCAATGCTATTATCAAACCTATTTCAAAAAAGTAACCTTTTTTTCCTTCAAGGTCTGCTTTATCAGTTTTTCTAGCTTCCATTTTAAATAATTATTGATTAAAAATATATTTTGCTAAAATAATAAAATCTATGAATTGATTTTATTATTATTAAATTTCTTTTTGAAATACAAATTGTATGCCAAATATCCTACCAATACTCCAATAAAATCGGCAATAAAATCGTATACATTTCCATCACGTCCAATAAAAACATATGCCTGTAACACTTCTGTTAATAAAGCAAATGCAGTAACAATACTTATTAGTAGCCATGTATAAACTAAACGCCTAGTACCTAACAAATATTGTGTTCGAAATGCTACTAATATCAAAAGTACTTGCACAAAAAAAATAAAAATGTGCACAACCTTATCAGGCGATAGCCAATCCCAAAACGAAATTACTGTAGGAAAATAGGTGCCTGGCAATCCTGTTAAAAGTAATATTATTAACGCCCAAACTAGTGCAGGTAATAATTTCCAAAATAGCATCTTTATCTATGATTCAATATTTTTTGAATAGGCAACATGATCCAATAAGCCATCAAGCTCAGAATTGTCAGCTATTTTAATCTTTACAATCCAGCCATCACCAAATGGATCTTTATTAATTGCTTCAGGATCTGACTCAAGGTTTTCATTAAACTCAACTACAGTACCTGCAATTGGCATAAACATATCCGAAACTGTTTTAACTGCTTCTATTGTACCAAAGGCTTCACCCTTATCCAACTCTTCGTCAACAGTTTCAACCTCTATAAAAACAATATCGCCTAACTCATTTTGAGCAAAATCAGTAATACCTACAAAAATAAAATCACCATCAACCTTAACCCACTCATGATCTTCTGTATAAAGCAAATTTTCAGGAATATTCATTATCTTTTCTTTAAAATTATTTTGCGTCAAATTTAATTCATTTTTTTGAGATTAGAAGTATATATTTGCATGGAAATTTAGCTTAATAATTAATTCTGATAAAGAACTCAAAAGATACTATTGTCACAAGGTAAAAACATATTGGTATGCCCTCTCGACTGGGGTTTAGGTCATGCAGCTCGTATGGTTCCTGTAATTAACTTGATTAATAAACTAGGTGCAAATGCAATTATTGCTGCCAATAATGGTCCTCTAGAGTTTCTTAAACAATGTTTTCCTGATATTAAGACAATTAAATTTAATGGATATAGTCCTAAATACCCTTCCGATGGTAGCATGGCTATGGCTATGATTAAATCGCTGCCCAAAATGATTTTGGAATCTAACAGTGCGCATAATGAACTGCAAAAGCTAATCGGAAAACATAATATTGATGCAGTTATTTCTGATAACAGATATGAATTATCAACATCAAAAGTGCCATCAGTTTTTGTAACACATCAATTAAATATTCAGACTTCAGGTTGGCAAATAGCAGCAAAACCTCTTATAAATGGTATCTTATCTCACTTTTTAAATAAGTTTGATGAGATATGGATTCCAGATGTAACTAGTAATTTTAGATTATCAGGAAATCTATCAGAAACAAATAGTTTTAAATCAAAACTTTTTAATATTGGCTTGCTCAGTAGGTTTTCCAATTCACTTATCACAAATTACCAAGAAACAATTGATTTACTAATTATTCTTTCGGGACCTGAGCCACAAAGAACAATACTTGAAAAGTTATTACTATCGCAAGCCCAATCTACAGAGCTAAAAACAGTTATGCTTCTAGCCAAACCCAGTGAACAGATTGATAAAGTAGTAAAAAACGTAAGACTAATTTCGCACTTGCAGGATAGTGAATTTGCAAAATTAATTCAATCATCAAAAATAATAGTTAGCCGACCCGGTTATTCAACATTAATGGATCTTGCAGTTTTTAACAAAAAAGCCATATTTATTCCTACTCCAGGACAAACGGAACAGGAATATTTAGCTAAAAGATTATTCAACAAAGGTATTGCATATACACAAACACAAAATAATTTTGTTTTAAAGGAAGCATTACTAAAACAAAATCAATTTAAAAGTCTTTTTATGGTAAATGAGCCTGAATTACTTGAAACAAGAATGAAGAACTTATTGAAGAACTATTAAATCATTATTTTTGCCACAAATATCTTAAACAATGCTACTTGAAAAAGAAATGAAGCTTGCAGATGTAATCAACCATGATTACAATCTCATTCCAGTAATAAGCCGTTTTGGTATTATGTTGGGGTTTGGTGATGTAAGTATTGAATCCATATGTACAAAAAAAGGGGTGAATATTGACTTCTTTCTAACAGTACTAAATACCTTTCACGACCCACAGTATTTTGACAAAAAATATTTACAAAACTTTTCAGCCTCTCTACTTATAGAATATCTGCAAAAGGCACATAACTATTACTTAGATAATAAGATACCGGAAATAGAATGCCTGATAAATGATATGGCAATCAAACTTGAAGTTAACAAAACATCGCATCAACTTTTGCGAAAATTTTTTGAGGAATATAAAGAAGAATTTATAAAACATATAGAAAGAGAAGAGAAACGGATATATCCTTACGTTATTAATCTTGAAAAATCAGTAGATAAAGGAAATGTTTCATCTACCTTACTTGCGCAGATTAAAGAATATTCCATAAACTCATACGAGGCTGAACATGAAAGCGTTGAGGAAAAGTTAACTGACTTAAAAAATATTATTATTAAATATTTACCATCCTCTGAGCAACAACAAAGCCGGTATAAACTTCTAAAAGAATTGGTAGTGCTTGAAAAAGACTTGCACGACCATGCTCAAATGGAAAACTTAATTTTAGTTCCCAAGGTTGAAGTGTTAGAAAAAATAATTATCAATAAGGCTTCTAAAAGCACCAACAAATAACTATATCTGTAATGAGTAAATCAAAAAAAGTTATAGTTGTCTCAAACGCATTTCTGCTTTCTGTTGGAATTGAAAACTTAGTGCTAGAGCTAAGTGGAATGCTAGTAGATCACGTTTTTAATGGATCTGAAAAGCAATTGTTTGCTAAAATATCAAGTAAAAAACCTGAATTTGTAATAGTTGATCCAACATCAGTTGGTGATTCGCTTCTCAAGCTGATAAGAGAACTTAATCAGGAAAAGTACATGAAAATTATTGGGCTTATTTCATCAACCACAAATCAAAATATTATTAGCATGTTTAAGTACACGCTTAATATTCAAAACAGTAAATATGAGCTAATTGAAGTATTAAAAAGCATAGTTGGCAAAGAAGACAAGGTAATAAGCCAAAACGAACAATTACTTAGTAAACGAGAAAATGAAATTTTAAAAAACTTAGCACTGGGTTTAACAAATCAAGAAATTGCTGACAAACTTTTTTTGAGTATTCATACTGTTATGACGCATCGCAAAAAAATAACACGAAAATTGGGGATAAAAACAGTCTCAGGTTTAACAGTTTACGCACTAATGAACAAACTAGTTGATATTAGAGAAGTTGAAAGAAGAGTTTGATTTCATGTATGGAAACAGGTGATTGGAGACTTGTCATTGGTTATTTGTTTATTCGGTTATTGATAACACTGATTAGTTTTTTTGTGGACTGAAGACTTAAATCTTAATCATCATTCCATCCAACATTTTTTCTACTTTTGCATCCTATTTTTTATACCCAATAATACATGAGTAATACAAAAGAAATAAATAGACGTCGCACATTTGCCATTATAAGTCATCCTGATGCAGGAAAAACTACTTTAACTGAGAAACTATTACTTTTTGGTGGTGCAATTCAGATTGCCGGGGCTGTAAAGTCAAACAAAATTAAAAAAACAGCAACATCTGACTGGATGGAAATTGAAAGGCAAAGAGGAATCTCTGTTGCTACGTCAGTTATGGGCTTTGAATACAGCAATATAAAAATAAATATACTAGATACTCCTGGACACCAAGATTTTCAGGAAGACACATTTAGAACTCTTACAGCAGCTGATAGCGTTATTGTTGTAATTGATGTAGCAAAGGGTGTTGAGCCTCAAACGGAGAAGCTTGTTAAGGTTTGTAGAATGCGTAAAATTCCGATAATTGTTTTTATTAATAAGATGGATAGACCAGGTAAAGATGCATTTGATTTACTCGATGAAATTGAACAAAAACTATATCTAACTGTTACTCCCCTAAGCTGGCCAATAAACATGGGACCTGGATTCAAAGGAGTATATAATATATTTTCCAAATCACTAACATTGTTTACACCCGGCACTCAAATAATTGAAGACAGTGTAAAGATTAATGATTTATCAGACAGCAGTGTTGATGATTATCTTGAGGACGATGCAGACAAACTACGAGAAGATGTTGAGCTTGTAGAAGGTGTTTATCCAAAATTTGATGTGAATTCTTACTTATCAGGCAATATTTCGCCAGTATTTTTTGGTAGTGCACTTAATAATTTTGGGGTAAAAGAACTGCTTGATAATTTTATTAAAATTGCGCCTTCGCCAATTGGAAGAGAAAGTGATGAAAGATTTATTATGCCTGAAGAAGATAAATTTAGCGGATTTATTTTCAAAATACATGCAAATATGGATCCAAACCATCGTGACCGTATTGCATTTGTTCGTATAGTTTCAGGAACTTTCCACAAAAACACATACTATCAGCATATTAGATTAAACCGTAAACTTAAATTTTCGAGTCCTACCGCCTTTATGGCACAAAAAAAATCAGTTGTTGATACTATGTACCCTGGTGATATAGTTGGTTTGCACGATACGGGCAATTTTAAAATTGGCGATACATTAACCGAAGGTGAAATTTTAAATTTTAAAGGTATACCAAGCTTTTCTCCCGAACTTTTTAAATTTGTGGAAAATGCTAACCCACTGAAATCAAAACAATTAGCCAAAGGTATTGACCAGCTCATGGATGAGGGTGTTGCACAATTATTTACTGGGAAACACACCGGACGTAAAATTATAGGCACTGTTGGTGCATTACAATTTGAAGTAATTCAATACCGATTGGAGAACGAATATGGGGCAAAATGCCGTTTTGAGCACATTACTCTATATAAAACAGTTTGGTTTAAGAGTGATAATACTGAACAACTTAAAGATTTTAGAGCGCGGAAAGCTAATCAAATTGCAATTGACAAGGAAGGCAGGGAAGTATTTTTAGCCGACACACAATTTTCGCTACAAATGGCTCAACAAAAGTATAAGGATATTGAGTTTTATTTTACTTCTGAATTTTGAATCTAGGCTAGCTATTAACGGCAGAGTTACGCAATGTGATAACACCAAACATCTAACTTTGCAACTTTGCGCCTTAACAGTTGGGCTATACGTAGTGCGTATTTCCGAAGTGATTAACTTTCAACTATTTTGATTACTTTTCTAATCATTTCTTTCATATTGCAAAGATATACCAAAATTATCGAAACTTGCAAAAAATGTACATTTTGATAATTTATTGTCTTTTTAATAGTTAATCTAATAATTTTACTCTATATCATTTTTTTTGAGTGCCGCACAACACCCCTGTTGCTAATTAGTGCCTCTAAGAAAACGCAGTATTTTTGAAGTGGCTAATAAGAAATGTCAAGAACGAGGCTTGTGAAGTATTTAATTTTCAGGAGTTTACTTTTGTAAATGACTGAAATTAAACACGAGCGTAACGAAGTTATTGGCTTTTCTTATAGACACTAATTATACCAACTAATAACAAAAAAGGCTGCCTAATGATAGACAGCCTTTTTTTATTGATTTAAGTGCGTTACTTAAATCAAATAGATTATGTGTTTAAATAAAAACTTAAACTTGTATCAAATTATTTAACAAGCATCTTTTTAGTTACAGAGCTATTTCCAATTTCAATTGTGTAGAAATAAATACCTGAATCAAAATTAGTAACATCTACATTAAATGAATGTGCAGATGAAATTTGTTGATGAACAACCTGACCTAATAAGTTACTAATACTTAAATTAATATCACCAGTTGTTTTAGTTGCAACAGCAATAGTAGTACTTCTAACAGCAGGATTAGGTACATTTTGAGCAACCTCAAATGACTCAGCTAGATTTTCTGCAACATCAACAGGCATTGGAGAAACAGCTAAATAAACCATATTATTAATAACAGGCTCATGTCCATCATACCGTTGATCAATTCCAGGTAATTCATCAGTTTGATATAGCATGTGATACTTATCTCCAGGAGTTGTTTGTGCAACACTTGGAAAAACACATTCGGCGTATAGGTGGTAAATATCATCAGTATAATCAGTAAAATCACTGAAAATACCATCACCTTCTGTAGAACGACCCCAAATATGACGGTAGTTATAATATGGTTCTTCAGAAACAAATCCTAAGGTTAATCCACTATAGAAAATTTGAATGATTTTTTGACCAAACTCATCACGACTTGCAACAAGCTGAGGCATAGATGTTAATCCAGCTTGATAAGTGGCAACATCAATAATAGTATCATCACCGTTTTCTTGTGTCCAAGCAGCAAGGTTTCCATTCTGGTACAAATAAGTAGTTGTCCAGTCTTCTGGCATAATTTCTGATGATAACATGGTTGAATCCAAAGGAGCCATTGTTTCATTCCAATAAACTAAACCATCAGAATAAGGATAATACGTGAAACCTGTTGCTGAAGGATCATCACCCAAATGTATCTGCCTTCCAAAAGCAACGTGTACTAATCCTTCATCATCAATTACGCAAGAATTGTATCCATCACCACCGCCAGTCATTGGGAAAAGATCACCGCCCACGTAAAAAGGAATAATACTTTCATAAAAAAGAATACGCTCCCAATCATCACCACCATTGGATGATCTCATAACAACACCATCTTTAAGTCCGTCAAAGGCAATAAAGGCAATATTATCACCAACAGCTTGAGCCCAAGCGTAATCGTCTCCACCCCAGCCATTTGTGTAATCAGAGCTAATTCCTTCAAGAACTTCATTTTCAGGATCCCATGTTTCGCCTCCATCAGTTGAACGTGAATAAACAAGAGCGTTTTCAAGCCCTTCATATTCAACGCCACTACCAGCACAAGCAATAACATGAATCACCTCATTGTTTTCACCTGAAGTAATCATTCTTGGCCAAAGTAATTCTTGACTTAAACCAGTTCCTGGTCCTACTAAGTTAAAATAATTCCAATCACCTTCACCTTTATTTTCTCTCCAGCTAAACATTAAGCCATCGGCTACACCTGTATGAGCACAGTTGATTTCACCATTAACACCGTAAGGAGCTATATTTGGCCAACCTACTCTTGTTTCCTCAATACGAGCATCTGGATATGGTCCCCAGCTAGTACCATCAAAATAATTATATCCAGTTCCACGGTTAGGAAAGGCATCAGGCGCCATACCAAATGTCCATGTAGTTGCAATGGTACCATCTTCAAAAGCATAAATTCTATTAGCCATGGTTGCATTTGATTGTAAATCATAGATTGTTTCGCCAACAACAACATCAAGCCCACGTGAGCTGCTTACTGTTGGGTTAACTTCTGTTTGATAACTTGGCATTTCCTGCCCAGTAACTGTTTCAACTTTTACAGCTTTAACATTTTTGTACCACGCTTTTGGGCTAACTTGGCTAACCTGCGCAACACCTACACCTACAAAACTAATTGCAAGTACAAATAGTAATAATTTTTTCATGATTTTTTTAATTTAATTTAACATACGTTTAATTATTCCTTTTAAGGCTACAAATATAATATTTTTTAATGGTAACTAATTTTCGTTTGTATTTCTTTTTAGTTCATGTCCAATATTTCTTTTATGTACTCCTAATTTTCGGCATGAGTTCAAATTTACGACTAAAAACAAAAAAGGCTGCCTATGATAGACAGCCTTTTTTTATTGATTTAAGTGCGTTACTTAAATCAAATAGATTATGTGTTTAAGTAAAACTTAAACTTGTATCAAATTATTTAACAAGCATCTTTTTAGTTACAGAGCTATTTCCAATTTCAATTGTGTAGAAATAAATACCTGAATCAAAATTAGTAACATCTACATTAAATGAATGTGCAGATGAAATTTGTTGATGAACAACCTGTCCTAATAAGTTACTAATACTTAAATTAATATCACCAGTTGTTTTGGATGCAACAGCAATAGTAGTACTGCTAACAGCAGGATTAGGTACATTTTGAGCAACCTCAAATGACTCAGCTAGATTTTCTGCAACATCAACAGGCATTGGAGAAACAGCTAAATAAACCATGTTATTTAAAACAGGCTCATGTGTAGCAGGATCTGGCTGTAAACTATTACCAGGTAATTCGTCAGTTTGATATAGTATATGATACTTATCTCCAGGAGTTGTTTGTGCAACACTTGGGTATACACATTCGCTATATAGGTGGAAAATATCATCAGTATAATCAGTAAAATCACTGAAAATACCATCACCTTCTGTAGAACGACCCCAAATATGACGGTAGTTATACTGTGGATCTTCTGAAACAAATCCTAAGGTTAATGCACTATAGAAAATTTGTATGATTTTTTGGTCAAACTCATCACGACTTGCAACAAGTTGAGGCATACTTGATAAAGAAGCATAATAAGTAGCAACATCTACAATAGTATCATCTCCATTATCTTGAACCCATGCAGCTAGATTTCCATTTAGATATAAATCTGAAGCTGTCCAGTCATCTGGCCATATATAATTCTTCATAATTGTTGTATCAAGTGGAGCCATTGTTTCATTCCAATAAATAAGTCCATCAGAGTATGGAAGATACATATTACCTTCAGCTGTTCCTTCGTGAACCTGTCTTCCGAAAGAAACATGAACCATACCTTCATCATCAATTACACAAGCATTGTAACCATCACCACCACCTAATAATGGGTAAACATCATCTGTGGCATAAAACGGAACAGCACTTTCATAAAAAAGAATACGTTCCCAGTCATCACCACCATTAGTAGATCTCATAACAATACCATCTTTAAGGCCACCAAAGGCAATAAAAGCAATATTATCGCCAACAGGCTGAGCCCAAGCATAATCATCGCCTCCCCAGCCATTTGTATAGTCAGAACCCATTCCTTCAAGAATTTCATTTTCAGGATCCCATGTTTCGCCACCGTCGTCAGAACGTGAATAAACTAAAGCCATATCAAGACCTTCATATTCAACGCCACTACCAGCACAAGCAATAAGATGAATCACCTCATTGTTTTCACCTGAGGTAATCATTCTAGGCCAAAGTAGTTCTTCACTTGCGCCAGTTCCTGGTCCAGGTAGATTGAAATAACTCCAATCACCTTCACCTTTATTTTCTCTCCAGCTAAACATTACGCCATCGGCTCCACCTGTATGAGCACAGTTAATTTCACCATTAACACCATAAGGTGCTATACTTGGCCAACCTGTTCTTGTTTCCTCAATACGTGCATCTGGATATGGTCCCCAGCTAGTACCATCAAAATAATTATATCCAGTTCCACGGTCGGGGCAACTTGGAGGAGTTTCCATACCACGTGTCCAAACAGTAGAAATAGTACCATCTTCATAAGCATAAATTCTATTACTCGGCATGGTTGAGTTTGATTGTAAATCATAGTATGTTTCACCAACAACAACATCAAGCCCACGTGAGCTGCTTACTGTTGGATTAACTTCTGCTTGATAACTTGGCATTTCCTGCCCAGTAATTTTTTTGCCTTTTACAGCTTTAACATTTTTGTACCACGCTTTTGGACTAACTTGGCTAACCTGCGCAACACCTACACCTACAAAACTAATTGCAAGTATAAACAGTAATAATTTTTTCATGATTTTTTTAATTTAATTTAACATATGTTTAATTATTCCTTTTAAGGCCACAAATATAATAATTTATTATAGTTCTACTATTTATTAACAAGCATTTTTTTCGAAATTGAGCTATTGCCCATTTTTATTGTATAGAAATAAACCCCTGAGTCAAGTTGACTCGCATCTACTGTAAAAGTATTAGAATGTGAACTACTCACCAAACTTTCCTCATAAACAACCTGACCAAGTATATTACTAATACTTAAATTAATAACTCCATATATTTCAGCTGTTACAGTAATACTTGTGTTGTTAATAACTGGGTTAGGAACATTTTGTGCTACTTCAAATTCTTCAGCTACACTTTCTGCAACATCAACAGGAAGAGGAGATACTGCTAGATAAACCATATTATTTAATTGTGCTGGATGTGAAGGAGGTGTTGGCTGTAAGCTATTACCTGGCATATCATCAGTTTGATAAAGTATATGAAACTTATCTCCGATAGTAGTTTGCGCCACACTGGGATATACACATTCACTATACAAATGGAAAATATCATCAGTATAGTCGGTAAATTCACTATAATTTCCATCACCTTCAGTAGAACGTCCCCAAATATGACGATAATTTGATATGTCCTCTTCATCAGAAAAACCAATGGTTAAAGCACTATAAAAAACCTGAATTATTTTTTGACCAAACTCATCGCGATGTGCTACTAGTTGCGGCATACTTGTAAGTGATGCACCATAATATGCAACTCCAATAATTGTATCTTCACCATAAGGCTGGGTCCATGCCATAAGATTTCCATTTTGATATAGATTCATACTAGACCAATCTTCAGGCAAAATCTCTGATTGTATCATTGCTGTGTCAAGAGCCACCATTGTTTCATTCCAGTAAACAAGCCCATCTGAATAAGGAAAATACGACCACCCTGCAGCAGGATCATCATCAACATGTATCTGCCTTCCAAAAGCAACATGAACTAATCCCTCATCATCAATTACAACAGCATTATATCCATCGCCACCACCACACATTGGCAAATCACCTTCTTCGCCTGTAAAAAATGGCATTGGGCTTTCATAAAAAAGAAAACGCTCCCAATCATCACCACCATTGTCTGATTTCATTACTACACCGTCTCTAACACCACCAAAAGCAATAAAGGCTAGATTGTCATCAACTGGTTGTGCCCAAGCATAATCGTCACCTCCCCAACCACTTGTGTAATCAGAGCTTACTCCTTCAATAATTTCATTTTCAAAATCCCAGGTTTCTCCACCATCACTGGAACGAGAGTAGAGAAGGGCTCCATCTAAACCTTCATAAATAGTTCCGCCATTACCTGTTCCTAATGTAACACAAATCAGGTGAATAATTTCATTATTCTCCCCAGATGTTACCATCCTTGGCCATGAAATATCCTCATGACCATCAGGACCAACTAAAGAAAAATATTGCCATTCTCCTTGCCCTTTGTTTTCGCGCCAACTAAAAATAAGTCCATTAGGACCAAAAGTATGCGAGCATACAATTTCACCATTTTCACCATATGGAGCTATACTAGGCCAGCCTGTTCGTTGCTCTTCAATTCGTTCTGCAGGCATATCACCCCAACTTGAACCATCAAAATAGTTATAACCGGTTCCTCGATTTGGATAGCTGGTGGGCTGCATACCACGAGTCCATGTAGTAGCAATAGACCCATCATCAAATGCAAATATCCTATTAGCCATTGAAGAATTAGATTGTAAATCATAGAATGTTTCACCTACAACTATATCAAGTCCGTTTTTAACAGAAACTGTGGGGTTTAATTGAACAGCATGTGTGGATACATTATCAGATATTGCACCTGATTTAATTTCCTTAACTGTTTTATACCATGGGCTTGGACTATATTGTTTTACTTGAGCAATTCCGGCAACAGTTATACTAAAAGCAATAAAAATGAGTATTAATTTTTTCATAGTTTAATTATTTAATTTATCAGATAATTTATTTCTTAATCTCTAAATTGCAAATATAAGACTAATTATGAGTTAACAGTAACTTCACCTCGCAGAGAGGCGCTTAATAATTTGATAATAACATCATGTTCAAAACCTTCTCCAATTAAATACATTAGTTTAGTAAGTGCTGCTTCAGTAGTTATATCTCTACCGCTAATTACTCCAATTTTATTGAGTTTAACACTCGTTTCGTATTTACCATGCTCCACAGAGCCGGTCATGCATTGGGTCACATTTAATATAATAATACCTTTGTTAATAGCCCTCTCCAATAAATTTAGAAACCAAAATTCAGATGGAGCATTACCAGATCCAAAACTTTCAAGTACAACAGCCTTAAGACCTGAAATATTTAAGAATGCATCAACAAATTTTGCATTTATTCCTGGGAATAATTTTAACACAGCCACATTGGTATCCATGTGCTTATGAACTTTAAGCTTTTTAAAATTTGGCTTAAGAATTATGTTTTTATTGTACTTAATGTAGATGCCAACATCAGCTAATAAAGGCAGGTTGCCCGAAACAAAGGCATTAAAGTTCTCAGCATTATATTTAGTAGTGCGATTGGCACGCATTAAGCGATTTTCAAAATAAATACTTACTTCAGGAACAATGGGTGTATCTTCTTCTTTGGCTGCTGCAATTTCTATGGCAGTAATCATATTTTCACGACCATCAGTACGAAGCACGCCTAATGGTAATTGCGATCCAGTAAAAATCACTGGCTTATTAAGGTTTTCGAGCAGAAAACTTAATGCAGATGCAGTGTAAGCCATTGTATCAGAACCATGTAAGACAACAAAACCATCATAGTCTTCGTAATTATTATTAATAATTTGTGCCAGCTCAATCCAAACTTCAGGATTCATGTTTGATGAATCTAAAATTGGGTCAAAACAGTGAAAACCCAAATCGAAGTTAAACTTACTTAACTCGGGAATTTGATCATTAATATTATCAAAATTAAAAGGAATTAATGCGCCAGTATCAATATCGGCAATCATGCCTATGGTTCCACCTGTATATATAATAAGTATTGATGTTTCTTCTATCATTTGTTAATGTGATAATGCGTTAATGGTACAATGATTAAATGATTAAATGATTAAATGCTAAAATGATTAAATGCTAAAATGATTAAATGCTAAAATGATTAAATGCTACAATGATTAAATGCTAAAATGATTAAATGATTAAATGATTAAATGCTAAAATGATTAAATGCTAAAATGATTAAATGCTACAATGATGTAATGCTTTAATGAGTTAATGAGTTAATGAGTTAATGCTTTAATGATGCAATGTTGAGTCCACTCCGGAAAGTATAAAAACAAAAAAAACGCCACTAAGACTCAAAGTCTCTAAGATACACAAAGAACAGATAACCAGTAAAGTAAAGCTTTGTGAATTCTTTGTG
>Ga0307988_1001329_pt1 | contig 14184 bp, 10 predicted proteins | sample EllFjometagen183_FD_203166 | JGI IMG/M metagenome (GOLD analysis project Ga0307988, IMG submission 203166) | Marine microbial communities from Ellis Fjord, Antarctic Ocean - #183 | ecosystem: Environmental > Aquatic > Marine > Unclassified | place: Southern Ocean | collected 2014-10-08 | reverse complement strand
TTAAAGCTTTTATTACAGTCAGAGAGAATAAAATTAATAAATATTTTGCAGGTAAAGCTATGCCTGTTACTATCTCTGTTCAATTTTAAAAATCGATTTGCACTTGCGGGCTTTTTGGAGCTCTGAAATATATAAGCAAAAATAGAAATATTGAAAAAGTTAATACAACTAATAACTCTTCAGAAGCCCCAAATATCGATGGTATTTCAAATCAGTCAGCTTTAAATAAACTTGATAATAATATGAAACTCTTTAAAAAGCAGATTTTAAGATTTTATAATGACAACACTAAAACTAATCAGAGATTTAAACAGGCTCTTCAAAACAATAAATATGATGAAATATTTTCGATTGCTCATATTTTAAAAAGTAGTTCAGGTTGGATTGGTGCTGTACAATTATCTAAAATAGCTAACAATATTGAAAAAACGGCTAAATCACAAAACCAGACTATTTTACATGAACAAATTGATCTTTTATCTGAAGAATTGAATATGATATTAAACTCAATTATGAAAAACAATAGTAAGATTAAGCCTCCAAGCTCTGACAACAACAATACAAACTCTGCTATCCAACAAAATAACCAAAATAATTTTATAGCTCTGATCGATCAGATTATTGATAGTTTTAACGTAGACATTACAACAACACTTCTTCTCAGTAAAAAATTAAACAATATGATACAGGATTCAGAATTAAAAGAGGAATATAAAATTATTTATGATTATATTGAATTATTAGAATTAGATAAAGCCTTAGAGGCTATTAAAATATTTAGGAACCAATTTAACAACATATATTCTGAGAGTAACTTCAATGAATACAAATGAAAAAAAACATAAAGTACTAATAGTTGATGATAATATATCAATACTGCAACTTCTCATCTGTACTCTGAAAAATGAGTGCCAAATACAAATATCAAAAAAAGGTTATGAAGCGATTAATAAAGCTATAGACTGGAACCCTGACATAATCCTGCTTGATGTTATGCTTCCGGATATCAACGGTTACGATGTTTGTGAAAAACTGAAAGAGAATATAAATACCCGTAATATCCCTGTTATTTTTATGACTGGATTATCAGATGCTAACAATGAAGCAAAAGGACTTGCAATAGGAGCTGCAGATTTTATAACAAAGCCTTTCAATCTATTACTAGCTAAAGCAAGAATAATGAACCACCTTGCGTTTAAACATCAACGTGACAATCTTGAACTAATGGTCAAAGAGAAAACTAGAATTATTGAATTAACTCAAACAAATACGATTTCCTGTATCGGATCACTGGCTGAGTTCAGGAGTTATGAAACCGGCGCTCATATTAATAGATGTAAAAAATATGTTAAGCTGTTATCTGAAAAACTAAGACAGAATGATAAATTTAACAAATATCTTGACAAAAGCACAATAGATCTACTAATTAAAGTAACTCCTCTTCATGATATTGGTAAAATTACAATCCCTGAGAAAATTCTTTTCAAGCCCGGCAAATTAACAAAAGAGGAATTTGAAATTGTAAAACTACATACTATTTCAGGTGATAAAATTCTTTCGAAAATTGCAGGTACTGAATTACAAAGCAGTGACTATTTAATGCTTGCAAGGAAGATAGCTATTTCACATCATGAGAAATGGGATGGTTCAGGATATCCATATGGTTTATCAGGGGAGAATATTCCTCTGTCAGGACGAATTATGGCAGTTGCTGATGTGTACGATGCTCTTACGTCAAAGAGAATATACAAAGATGCCTTTACTCATGATGAATCTTTTAAAATATTGGTGAAAGACAGAGGCACGGCTTTCGACCCAGATATTATTGATGTAATGTTAACTCTGAATGACGAATTTCAAGATATTTCTATAAACAACCTAAAACAGACTAATATTATCGAAGGTGCTGATATTTTCATGAAATATCAGGAACAATAGGCTCTATGCTTGAAATATTCCATATGGAGATCTGTTGATCTAGTGATTTTTTGCTTTCAAATCTCTAAATATCCAAATCACACAATCTATAAATGTAAAGGTTAACTTAGGTTGTATCAAAATCACTTAAATAGAAAAAATTAGTGAAGTACCAGCCCTCCCTTTATGTGGTAAAATTTTAGACTAGGAAGTTTAGTTTAAAGCTGATAAACGAACAAAAATTAAACGTTTGATATAGCCTTTTCCTTGAACTAAATCTGGTCGACTCTCTGAATAAATACCTTTTTATGAACTACCCAACGACATCATGAATTTGATTTTATAATGAATGTAATCTAAATCTACTTAATATGACCTGAAAAACAGGAGTACGGTTGGATTTCCTTCATTTATGGGATAAAGTCTATCTGTTATTAATTAATGATTAACAATTATCAACAGTATTGAATAATAAGTTATTCATGCTTTTTACAATAATATATAAAATATCTTAAATTGATTGAAAGTATAAATTCACTATGGATGACAGAGATTATAATTTTTCTATAATAGAAAAAAAATGGCAGAAATACTGGGAAGATAATAAAACATTTAAAACTATAGATTTTTTAGATAAACCTAAATTTTATGCATTAGATATGTTCCCTTATCCAAGTGGTGCAGGTTTACATGTTGGACATCCTGAAGGTTATACTGCAACTGATATTTTATGTAGATTTAAAAGAATGAATGATTTCAATGTTCTTCACCCAATGGGTTGGGATGCTTTTGGTTTACCAGCGGAACAATATGCTGTTGAAACAGGAACTCATCCTACTATCACTACAGCAACAAATATTGAGACGTTTAAACGACAAATTCAAGAACTAGGGTTCAGTTATGACTGGGATAGAGAAGTTAACACAACTGATAAAAAATACTATAAATGGACACAGTGGATTTTTATCCAACTTTATAATAAAGGTCTAGCATACATAGATGAAGTTCCAGTTAATTGGTGTCCTGAATTAGGAACAGTTCTATCCAATGAAGAAGTTATTGATGGCAAAAGCGAGCGTGGTGGATTTGATGTGGTCCGAAAACCTATGAGACAATGGATGCTAAAAATCACTAAATATGCAGAAGAACTTCTTGATGGTTTAGAAGATTTGGACTGGCCGGAAGGAATTAAAGAAATGCAGCGAAACTGGATTGGTAAATCCACCGGAGCTGATGTTGACTTTAATATTGACAGATTTGATGACACTATAAGAGTTTATACGACACGTCCTGATACCCTTTTTGGGGCGACCTATATGGTTCTGTCTCCTGAGCATAAACTTGTTAAAAAGATCACTTCCAATAGCCATAAAAAACCTGTTGAATCTTATATTGACCATGCTTCAAAGATGAGTGAACTGGAACGTACCGGTTTAAACAAAGAAAAATCCGGGGTTTTTACCGGAGCATATGCAATCAATCCTGTTAATATGGAAAAAATCCCAATCTGGATCGCAGATTATGTTATGGTCAGTTATGGCACCGGGGCAATTATGGCAGTTCCTGCCCATGATGCAAGAGACTTTGAATTCGCATCCAAATTCAATATTCCAATACGATGCATTATATCTCCATGCAAAAAAGAAGCAAAACTGGAAAATATCAATATAGATGATGTACTATCCGGTAAAACCTGTTGGACAGGCAATGGTGAAATGATTCATTCTTCAAACAAGGATGGACTTGATATCAATGGGCTTGAAGTAAAAGACTCTAAGAAAAATACTATTCAATGGCTTGAAAACAAAGACATTGGAAAAGGTACTATCAATTATAAACTTCGTGACTGGCTGTTCAGCCGTCAAAGATACTGGGGTGAACCATTCCCTATTATCCATATGGAAGATGGTTCAATCAAACTTGTACCGGAAAATGAACTACCGCTGATTTTACCTAAAGTAGAAAATTTCAAACCTTCTGGAACAGGAGAGTCTCCTCTTGCAAATGCAGGCGATTGGTTAAACTACGTAGACCCTGAAACAGGAATGAAAGGACGCAGAGAAACTAACACGATGCCCCAATGGGCAGGTTCATGCTGGTATTATCTGAGATATATTGATGCAATTAATGATAATGAAGCCTGGGATAAAGAAAAAGAAAAATACTGGATGCCTGTTGATCTTTACGTTGGTGGTGCAGAACATGCTGTTCTTCATCTTCTATACTCACGATTCTGGCACAAAGTACTATTTGAACTAGGCTATGTTTCAACTAAAGAACCTTTTCAGAAACTCATCAATCAGGGTATGATTCTCGGAACTTCATATAAAGATTCAAGAGGTACTCTTGTTCAAAATACAAAAGTTACCAACAAATCCGATAAATTTTATCATTGTGAAACAGGAGAAGAACTTATTGAGTTTCCTGCAAAGATGTCAAAATCATTAAAAAATGTGGTTAATCCTGATGATGTAATTAGACAGTATGGTGCTGACAGCATGAGACTTTACGAAATGTTTATGGGACCTTTGGAAGCAACTAAACCCTGGAATACAGCCGGAGTTGAAGGCGTATATAGATTTATCAAAAAAGCCTGGAAAATGATTACAGAAGCAGAAATAACTGAAATTGAACTAAGTAGAAAACAACTCTCTATTCTGCACTCTACAATCAAAAAAGTTACTGAAGATACTGATAAATTAAATTTTAACACTGCAATAAGTCAAATGATGATATTCATCAATGAATTTGGGAAGATGAAAAAAATTCCAAAATCTACAGCTGAATCTTTTATTAAACTACTTGCACCATACGCACCGCATGTTTGCGAAGAAATGTGGGAAATTATTGGTCATAATTCTACACTTGCCTACGAACCATGGCCTAAACATGATGAAGAATATCTTAAAGAGGACCAAGTTGAAATTTTAGTCCAGGTACTTGGAAAACCAAAAACGAGAATAATGATGTCTCCTGATACAACTCAGGAAGAGATGAAAAATATAGCAATACAAAACCCAACCATAGCTGAATTAATCAAGGGAAAAACAGTTAGAAAAGTTATCTGTGTACCTGGAAGATTAGTGAATATTGTAGCAACATGAAAACATTTATTTTTGACTTTGATGGAACTATTGCTGACAGCTTAGATGCTGCATATGAAATATTTAAGCAGCATGCTGAAGAATTTAAAATTCAGGAAAAATTAGATAAATACAGCAAAGATGATCTAAGAGCAATGACTTCTATAGAGGTCATTAAGAACTTTAAAATTCGTTTTTGGCGCCTTCCCTCTTTAATTATTAAGCAAAGGAAATATTTTCATAGTATAATTCCAAACATCAATACATACCCAGACATGTGTGAAACATTGTCGAAATTGAAAGAGAATGATATTAAACTAGGAATATTATCGTCTAATTCTCTTGAAAATGTTAATGACTTCCTATCAAGAAACAACCTTGATTATTTTGATTTCGTGTATTCGGAAAAAAGTCTTTTTTCAAAAAATAAAGCTTTAAAAAAAATTATCAAAAAAGAAAACCTTCATAGTAAAAAAGATATTTATTATGCCGGTGATGAGACTAGAGACATAGCAGCAGCAAAGAAAATCAAAATAAATTCTATTGGAGTGACCTGGGGATTTAACTGTAGAAATGTCTTACAGAAACTTAACCCCGATTACTTGATTGACAATCCAGCAGATCTTTTAGAAATCAGTAAACTTTAATGACAAACTTAATAGACTTCCACACCCATAGTAATGCATCAGATGGAACATTTTCTCCATCTGAAATCATTGAATTGGCAGAAAAAATTAACTTAACTGCAGTTGCCCTGACTGACCATGATACAGTTTCAGGAATACCTGAATTTTTAGAAAAGGCCGAGACTTCTAATGTTATAGGGATACCAGGAGTAGAAATTGCTGTTACTTGGAATTACAAAGAACTACATTTTCTTGGACTATGGATTGATCACAATAATATTGAATTGAAAAATCTATTATCAGAAATAAGAAGTAATAGGGATCAAAGAAATGTTAAAATTATTGAAAAACTTAATGGAATTGGTTACAATATAACTATAGGTGAACTTAAAGAAGTCGCTCATGGTGAAAGTATAGGCAGGCCACACATTGCATCAATTCTAGTGAAGAAAGGTTATTTCAAAAGTAATCAGGATGTTTTCAGTAGTTGTCTAGCTCGTGGAGGAACAGGATACGTCTCAAGGATTCTTCCTGATCCGAAGACTGCATTAGATGTAATTCATAATGCCGGCGGTATCGCTTTATGGGCTCATCCAGTCCATAGAAATCATTCTAAAACTAAAGATCTTCTTTCTAATATCAAATATTTTAAGAGCTTAGGATTGGATGGAATAGAGGCTTATTATTCAGAGTTTTCTGTAAACCAACATAATATGCTTTTAAAATATTCAGAAGATTTAAATTTAGTAATATCTGGTGGAAGTGATTTTCATGGGATGAACCAACCGCAAATCTCACTTGCAAAAGGACGTGGTTCTTTATCAATTCCTGATAGTGTGTATTTTAACCTTTTAAAGTATTATGAAATAATTAAAAAGTAATTATCACACAAAGACACAAAGACACAAAGAAATATAATAGAATTATCTAATTATTAAGCATGAACAAAGATCAAACCTACATATTGATCTTTGTTGCTAAAGCATTAGTAATAAATTATATGTATTTAGTGTAACACAAGCTTCCAGCTTGTGTATTTTTAAGATGAAAATTCTAAACTATATTGATTCGAATAGTACTTAGTTTACGGAATATATATAATTAATCTTACTGACTTAGTACCTCTGTGTGAGAAAAAAATAAGAATCACGCTACAACTAATTACTGGCTTAGAATTTTTTGCACTAGTTGTTGATTGTTGACTAAAGGCTAAGAGACTGAAAACTGGAGACATTCGCTTTATAAATGCCAAGAGCACAAAATATATACCGGGAATCCATATAATGACTGCTAAAAACAATAACTACAGAAATTTCAAACCGGCCATATTTTTAACTACTACTATTCTACTTTTGACTGTTATCAGTACAGGTAATATATATGGAAAATCTTTAAAATTAGGTAAAAGTAAATATATCAAATCATTGAAATGTACCATAAAAATGTTTGATAGTTTTGAAAGCCGTCCTATCAACTTTCCTTCATCATATACATTTAAAGGAACTAAAGATAAATTATTTAAGACTAAAGAACTTTGGCAATATAAGCAATATGTAGGTAGTTGGGGGAATGATTCTTCTTCAATTATAATCGCTGAAATATCTTATATGTATCCTAAATCATCTCCTACTTATATTTCAAATAAACAATTTTCTGATCTAAAAAAGGATGAGAAAACTGTTTATTGGGATAAAAAGAGAAGATTAGAGTGGTTGAAAGAGTTTACTGACCAAAAAATCTCTGATAAAATTAAATCTATAAAACTACTTAATGCAACATCTATAGATATGTACACGGTGCAAGATAGTACAAACCTTACTGGATTATTTATTATTACAAATAAAAAGTATTCTAAAAAATGTATTGTTGTTCAATACCTAATGGATCGAAGTATTCCGCTCAGATCAGCTAAGAGATTAATGTATAAATCGGTTAAAAGCATCATGTTTAAAAATGGTTCTAAATCCTCTAACAATAAATACAAATCAAAGAAACAAAGCAATGACTCTGAGTATCAAACCAGTCGAGAACTTGTTATGCAAAACATCAAAAACCTTAGGGATTGGTGGGGAATGGAAGCAGAGAATTTTTTCATTATAACAAACTATTCAAAAAAGTCAAAAAGATTTATTAAGAAGATTAAATTGGAATTAATAAATTCACAGAAGCTATATTCCAAATACTACAAAAGAACTGTTCCATTAAAAGAAATCAATGTCGTTAGAGTTTTCAAAGATAGAAAAAGCTATTTAGCTTATGTAGGAAAATCACACAAATGGACAATTGGACTTTGGATGCCAAGTAAAAAAGAACTTGTTATTTCTCCAGTTGACACAAAAAATAGAAAAGACAAAGAATCAGATCTACTTCAAGTTTTGAGACATGAAGCTTTTCATCAGTATATACATTATGCACTTGATCAAACACAGACATCTCCATGGTTCAACGAAGGTAATGCAGCTTTTTTTGAAGGAATAAAAAAAGTTCACAAAAAATATACGATACAGCCAGTAGATAAATACCTTAAAACAATAAAAATAATGATAAAAAATAAAACCATCAATATTAGCTCATTAATTAAAATGGATTATAAAGATTTCTATAAAAAAGATAAATCGTCAGAAAACTACGCCCTTGCATGGGGTATTATTTATTTTCTAAACAAGCGAGCTCCCAAAATAAAAGGAAAGATAGGAAAAAGGTATTCCAGTATTCTCAAAACCTACTATAAAGAGTTAGACCGATCAAAAAGTGCTCAGAAAGCTACCGCTAAAGCCTGGAAAAGAGTTAGTATGAAAAGATTCACTAATTACTTTATTAAGTTTTATAAAAATCTATAGAATGTTAACCTCCTCTATAGTATAATTGATACTTAAACAGATAAATTATTACCACAGAATTTACAAAACAGAGCATCACTGTCATGCCCGTGTTTCAAACATTCTTTGCACTGCCTCTGTTCTTTTTCTCTTTGAATATGCGTAGAGATAGCAACTGTAACAAAACCTGTTGGAACAACAATGAGACTGTAACCAAGAAGCATAATAATAGCTGCAAGTCCCTGTCCTATTGCCGAATTTGGAGTCAAATCTCCATATCCCACTGTGGTGAGGGTAACGATTGCCCAATAGATGCTTTTAGGAATACTTGTAAATCCAGCTTGATGGCTTTCAATAGTATACATCAAAGTACCCAAAATTGTTACAATAATTAAGACGGTAAGAATAAAAATAAATATCCTGCGTGCGCAATCTTTAAAAACAATAATAAAATCATTAACTTCCTTTATATAGGCAGCTAATTTTAAGATCCTGAACACTCTCAAAATTCGAAGAAGTTTAAAAACGACAAAAGAAGAATAGCTACCTGGAATAATCACACTTAAATATGAAGGAAGAATTGCGAGAAAGTCTATTATTCCATATCCGCTAAATATATATTTGCTTCTTTTTATTACAGAATAAACTCTTAAAATATACTCGATAGTGAAGATAGCTGTAAAAAACCAATCTAGACAACGAATCGTCAAATAAAATCTTGTATGAACCTCAGCAACACTGTCTATAATCGCAACAAGTACACTGAGAACAATACATATAATCAATATGATATCAAAAGCTCTTCCTCCGGGTGTATCTGTACCGAATATAATTGTCCTAATACGTTCTTTTGCGGTCACTTTATAATATCCTTTTAGGATTTAGGGATTTAAAAATGTGGTGATCTAGAGATTTGGAGATTTGAACAATCTATAAATCATCAAATCTATAAATCATCAAATCTATAAATTATAGTTTAACTCTGCCTTTTACCGCCGCTGATATTGTAGCTGAGTTAGCATAAGATATATCTGCACCGGCAGGAATTCCCCTTGCCAGTGTTGTTATTTCCACTCCTGAATTCTTTAGCAAATCTGCGATATATATAGAAGTAGCCTGCCCTTCAATATCTAAACTTAATGCAAGAATAACTTCATTGATTTCTCCTGCATTTATTCTGTTTATCAATAAATCAATGGTCAGAGTATCGGCGCCTCTATTTTCTAACGGGGATAGCTTTCCACCTAAAATATGATATAAACCTTTATAATAACTTTTTTCAAATGATGACACCTGCGTGTAATCTTCCAGTACACAAATCGTACATCTATCTCTTTTACTATCATCACAGATAGAACAAATTTCTTCTGTACATAAATTTCCACATATGGAGCATTTTTTTAAAATATCATGAAGAACTGATATTTGTTTACCAAAATGTTTTAGTTTCCCGTCAGGCCACTTCAACATTTGAAATACCATACGTTCAGCACCTTTTTGACCAATACCTGGAAGTTCCTTGAACAACACAATCAACTCTTCAAGTTCTTTTGGATAACAATAGCTCATCAACCAAAAAGTCCTGGTATATTTAAGCCTCCGGTAAGTCTCTGCATTTTCTGTTGTGAGGCTTGTTTTGCTTCACCCAAAGCATTATTAACTGCAACCAAAACCATATCTTCAACCTCTTCAACATTTCCTGAATTGACTGTTTCAGGTGCAATTTTAATACTTTTAATTGTCATATCTGCAGATGCCTTCACTTCTACTGAAGAACCACAAACACCTACAACTTCTATTTCAGCAAGCTCTTCTTGAATTTTTCCAAACTCTTTTTTCATTTCATATGCCTTTTTAAGCATTCCACCCATATCACCAATTTTTCCAAACATATTTAATTTTCCTTTTTTATTTTTATAAAATCTCATACTAAATATCAAATGTAGCACAAGCTTCCAGCTTGTTAGCTATCAAGCTGGAAGCTTGAACTACATTAACTTCAAAACACAGGTTTATTTAATGTTTACCTACAATTTTTGGACAGACGCCCTCTGCCCCTACATTTGTGGCTCACCAGACAGACGCCGTCTGCCTCTACAGATTCACCGACTCACCAACTCACCGACTCACCAACTCACCGACTCACCAACTCACCGACTCACCGACTCACCAACTCACCGACTCACCAACTCACCGACTCACCAACTCACCGACTCACCGGTTTCATCCTTTAATATCAACTATTTTACCATCAAATAAGTCTAAACTGGTTTTTATAAATGAATTAGTAGCAATCTTCTCTTTCAATTCACTTAAATCAACACATTTTGAATCTTGCACAGGTTTTACTATTCCTTTAACATGCTTAATCACAACTTTGAAATTATCAATACCTGTAATTCTTGAAGCAGATTCATTAATCAATCTAATTTCCATTTCAACCATTTCTGCATGTACGCTATTAAAGTCTTCATCATAACAAATGGTCAAAGAATTATTATTTATAGAATCAGGCTTGGCTGCCTGCATATAAAATTTCAACTGAGGTTTGGCTATAGATTCATTATCCATTTCCTTAACCAATCTATACCATAATTCCTGAGGGGAAAATTTGTTTTCAACATTTATTTTATTAACCTCTACCTTCTCTATTTTTGGTTCTATAGCTAAAGTATTATTGCTATCCTCTGTCCAATTTTTACCCTGCTCTAATGATTCTGCAGCCAAATCGTTCTGTAAAGGAGAAACTATGCCTCGGTTGTTAAAAATATCCGAATTCAGGGTTGATTTATTATTGATTTGATTAGAATTTGATTGATTTGAAAATAATATATCATAATCTATTATTGACTCCGAAACAATATTTTTAGTAGTTGCAGGATTATTCTGTAACGGTGTTTCATTTCCAATTGAAGACATTGCTGGCAAATCATCTTTAACAGCATCATAACTCAAAGATTTATCTGTACTAGGACTGAAAACACTACTATAAATTGAGTCATTATCCTCTGGCAGAACATTCTGGTTTGAAGCAATTTTGCTACTATCAATATTATCTTTTTCTATTTGCACAGATGACTCTTCAAGTCTATTGTTATCTTTCACAGAATGAGCACCAATTGCATCATCAGATAATTCTATTTCAGTTTTATGAACTATAGCCTCGGGAATAGGTTCTTCTTTCGCCTGTGTTTTTATAGAGCTAACCAACTCTTTTGGCTCAAGTACTACAGCTTTTTTGTGATCGTAACTTTTCTCTGTAATTTCCTCTGGAATAACTCTAGAAATCGGTTGATCTACAACTGACTGTGAAGTGGTATTGCTTCGGAGCTCTTTCCTATTCAAATTTATATGTGATTTATCAATTTGAGCCTCTAACAAATTCAATTGACCGTTTTTTTTTAACTCATTAATTTTAGAAATAAGTTCATCAATGCTGAACGATTGAGCATATCTCATTGACTTCAGAATAATAGTTTCTAAATAAATTTGTTTATTTAAGGAATCATGAAGAACTTTTCCAGTTGGAGATAGTGTTTCTAAAAGTTTTTGTATTAATGAGAGAGAAGTATTATTGCCTAGTTTTCTATAATGTTCAATAACATCACTGCCAACTTCAAGTATTGAATCCGGATTAGAAATTAGCATACAAATCTCTATACCTCTCAGGCAATTCAAAATGTCATTAAATAGAAATTCAAGATTAATACCTGCTTCACTCTGTTTATGTATTGATAGGATTATTCCGGATTTGTCATCATTCAGCATTGATGCCACTAAATTGTATAAATCATCAGTTGCAGTAAGACCAAAGATCTTAAATACAATTTCTTCAGATATCTCTTTACCGTCACTTGCTAAATGAAATGCAATCATCTGATCTAATAATGACAGTGCATCCCTCATTCCTCCATCAGCAGCCTTAGATATTGCACGCAATGCATGTTTACTAATTTTAACATTTTCTGCTTTACTGATTTTACTTAATCTATCAACTATCACATTCCCAGGAATTCTCTTTAAATCAAATCTTTGACATCTGGATAAAACAGTTGGCAATATTTTATGGGGTTCGGTGGTTGCAAATAAGAATTTAACATGTGGTGGAGGTTCTTCCAACGTCTTAAGCAGTGCATTCCAAGCAGCATTTGTAAGCATGTGCACTTCATCAATGATATAAACTTTGTAAGTACATCTAGCTGGTGTATAGCTAACTTCCTCTCTTAGATTTCTGATATCATTTACACTATTATTACTGGCTCCATCTATTTCAATAATATCGATATTGTTTCCATCTGAGATGCTTAGGCATGAATCACATACTCCGCATGGATTTGCAATTGGTGCTTTCTCACAATTCAGTGTTTTAGCAAAAATACGCGCAATGGATGTTTTTCCTATTCCTCTTGGCCCTACAAAAAGATAAGCATGCGCAGTTTTATTACTAATAAGAGCATTCTGTAAAGTTCTTGTAATATGCTCCTGACCTACCATGTCGAAAAAATTTGCTGGTCTCCATTTTCTTGCTAATACCTGATATTCCATATATTGATTCCAATTAATTAATTGACTTAGATTCACCTTGAAAACGACATAGAGTTTCATTTAGCTCTTTACTGTATCTCAGTTTTTTTGATAAAATCAAAAATCTGGGTAATAATTATCCAGAAACCAAAAAAAATGTCACTAAAGTGCTGACTTTCTTAACTCTACTAATAAAAAAATTAATACTCTACAAATACTAATTTAAAGAATAATATAACAAAGAATATGAATTTGTAAATTACAATAAGTTTATTTATCTATTCAAATCACCTAAATACATAAAAAACACACATAAATTAAAACTATTAAACTGCTTTAATTTATATGTGTTTTAACAAATATGAATCAATTAAATATTATCATAATGACCATTTCAAATATAAGTGAACAAAAACGGTCTAATTACGATATAATAACAGTACTTTTAATCAACTTTGGGTGGAACATAGTCTTTAGTTACATCGATTGGCTCAACATATGGTCCTGCCCAATCTTTAAAAAATATTCCACGAAGTTGTTTTGCGATACTTTTACTTTTTACTAGAAGTGTTATATCTCTACAATCGTTAAAATATCCCCACTCCCAGTTTCCTGTGCCAACCCATGACAGGTCATTATCTACAACTAAGTATTTACAATGTTCAACTCTTGAGAAAGGAATGAACTGATCCTTATATTTGGGTATAGAACTAATTTTGATTTCAACATTTGGAATCATTGATAAGCTTTTAGCATAATCAATATTTGGTTTTTTATTATTCCAGTTTGACAAAATAAACTTAACCTTAACTCCTCTTGCGGCTGCAGCTCTTATTGCATCATCAAGCTCAGTCCAATAACCTACAACACCATAGCTTTTTGCGGGCGAGAATGTTAAAACTTGCATAACTAATTCATGGTGAGCATTCGCAATAATTTCAACCATTTGGGTCTGTTCAAAATCCAAACCTTCAGGAACAAGAGCTGGAGGGCTGAATGCAGGATGAACAACCATTAATTCATCATCTGAATTTATAATTTCTGGTCTCATTACCGTCACCGGCAGTTCCGACATGTGCTTATATCTTAAATCACGGTGTCCCATAAAATTTTTTGTTTTACTAAGTTTCCAATCTAAGTTATAAGCCTGCAATATTGTTGCTGCTATTTTTTTATTCCTAACTCTAATTCCAAGATTATGAATTTGTGATAATG
>Ga0307988_1001328_pt1 | contig 14186 bp, 11 predicted proteins | sample EllFjometagen183_FD_203166 | JGI IMG/M metagenome (GOLD analysis project Ga0307988, IMG submission 203166) | Marine microbial communities from Ellis Fjord, Antarctic Ocean - #183 | ecosystem: Environmental > Aquatic > Marine > Unclassified | place: Southern Ocean | collected 2014-10-08 | reverse complement strand
ATAATATTAATAATTAGTGCAACCATTTTAATGTTTAATGTTTTTGCCGATGACAATGTTGAAGCAAAAAGGCTAATTGAAAATTCGCAAAAAAAAATAGCACTTAAAAATATCCTTTTGAATTTGGATTTGGAGACTTTTGATAGCAAGGGCAGAAGTAAATCAAAATCCTTAATCGTTTCGTTTGCCGAATTCGAGCAGCAAAAGAAAGTATTGGTTGAGTTTATTGCCCCTGAAAATGTTTTAGGAACAAAAATCCTAACTACTGATTATCCGAATAAACAGGGAATAATTGAGATATATATGCCGTCAACTGGCAAAATTCAAACCATAAAATCAAATAAGCGCAATTTAAAAATTATGGGTAGCGAAATACCAATAAGCCAATTTTCTACAGCTTTAGAAACTGATTATAATTTTAGCTTCGCAGGCAAGGAGTTGATAAATGAAATTCTATGTCATAAAGTAAAAGTTGAAAATCCGGATAAAAAGGATTATGGAATTGTATTTATTTCGATTGATGATGAACATTTACTACGTGTCGAAAAATACGATGTTCGAAATAAATTGCTTAGCCTGACAGAATTGTCGGATTATATTAAGATAGAGAATTCTGTTAATAAAGTTTATCCGCAGAAAGTGAAGGTAAAAAATTATAAAACTGGTAAAAGTTCGAACCTTAAAGTTAATAACGTAACTTATTTAAGCAGAGTTGATATTGAAGATTTTAAACTTTCTCCAATAGCCTCTTTAATTAATTAGTATTTGTTCGGTATTTAAAAATAAACTATGATTTTTCATTCATCAATAGAACCTATTTATTTTTTATTACCCCTGGTAGGTTTACTAATTGGCTTGTTTGGAACTATGCTCGGAGGTGGCGGTGGTTTTTTCTTTCTGCCAATACTAATTCTTTTATTGGGAGTTCCTCCTCAAACAGCCGTAATTACATCATTGGTTGCCACACTTCCTATTTGTTTTGTTGGATCGTTGGGTCATTCCCGGAAGGGTAATATCGATTTTCGTGTTGCTGCATTGTTTGCAATTGCAGGTATTGTTGGGGCTTTTATTGGTGCAGGAATTACAAGTAAAATAAGTGCCGATAACCTGAAATTGAGTTTTGGTATTTATTCAATTCTAATTGCACTAAATATTGCTGTTGTAACCTGGAGAAAAAAACGGAACGACGCTAATAAATCGGAACAACAAAAAAGTTCAGGATTAAAAAAAATACTCAAAGGATCGTTTTATGGATTTTCTGCGGGCACAATTACTGGCACTTTTGGTACAAGCGGAACTGCACCAATTCTTGCAGGATTATTCGCCATGCGAATGCCTTTAAAACTGGTAATAGGAACTTCGTTATTAGTGGTTCTGGTAAACACAGTTTTTGCTATTGGGGCGCACTTTTTGCTTGGTAAAATAGACCTTACTTTGGTGTATTTTCTCACTGCTGGTTCGATAATTGGAGCACTGTTGGGACCAAAATTATTGTCAAAAGTAAAAATCGATAACTCAGAAAACAGGGTTAAGTATTTGTATGCAATAGTGATGGTTGCTCTTGGGGTTTTAATGATAATGAGTTAATAAAAATAAGATTAAGTAAAAAAAATGATACGCATAATTTATATTATTATTCTTTCATATTTCGTGTTGGGAGGCATTGGCTTTTATTTTATCAATCGAAAAAAAGAAGCCCTGGCGGCACGCAAAAGTTACACGAAATTCTTTACCTACTTTCTTATTATTAACATCCTGTTTTTTAGTATCGTTTTCAACTCGGTAGTTTTTCGAATTCTATCAATAATAATAATTGGTGTTGGGTTTTACGAGCTTTTTAAATTATTCAGTAAATCAGCTTATAAAGGAAAAAGTTTCTATTTATCGGCTAATATAATTTTTGCGTGTTTATCAATTGGGTTCTACTTTTTTAGTGGATTGGAGAAAGAGTTAATCCTATTTTCGTTTTTGATTCTTTCAATATTTGATAGTTTTAGTCAGATAAGCGGACAACTTTGGGGCCGAACAAAAATATTCCCAAACATAAGTCCTAATAAAACCGTTGGAGGACTTATTGGAGGTTTTATCGCAGCTTTTGGTAGCTTATTTTTACTTCACGAACTTTATCCTGAACCGCTTTTAAAAGTCATAATTATGACGATAGGAGTGTTGATTTTTGCTTTTGCAGGCGACGTCGCCGCATCATTTTTCAAACGAAAATACAAGGTAAAAGATTACAGCAATTTAATTCCAGGTCACGGCGGTTTCCTCGACAGATTTGATAGTCTTATTGCAGGGGGCGCGTGGGTTGCTTTGTATATGTATGTTTTTAATTTTTAAGTAAAAACTATTAAGAATATTGTATGGTTAATATTATAATAATATCATTTGTCTATTTAGTTGGAATACTTATTCTGCTTATATTTAACGAGTTAAACTACAGGCGGCTCAAAATTAAAGGTGAAGTAACACGTAAATTTGCTCACTTTACGTCCACGTTGGCGGTTGTTCCGTTTCCGTACATATTTGATTCACATTGGTACGTACTTGCATTGGCTTTGATCTTTTTCGCGACATTGCTTTTTACGCAAAAAATAAAACAACTAAAATCAATCCACGACATTGAAAGGAAGTCTGTTGGAAGTTATTTATTGCCACTTTCTATTTATACCACTTTTCTTATTTCCAGTTTACTCGACAATAAATTCATTTACATTCTTCCAATGCTAATACTGGCAATTTGCGACCCGATGGCAGCAATACTTGGTATGAACATAAAAAAGAATAATGGCAGGATTAAAATATTTGGCTACAAATTAAATAAAACCTGGCTTGGCTCGGGATCTTTCCTTGTTACCAGTTTCGTTATCAGCATTATTGCATTGTATTTTCACCGCGAAATATTCGATCTGAAAACGTTTTGGCTCGCTTCAACAATAGCTGTTATTAGTACCCTTTCGGAACTGATTAGCTGGCGTGGTTCCGATAATCTTACCATTCCAATAAGCGTTCTAATTACCTTATTACTATTTCTATAAATAATAAATTTTATAAAAAAGAATATTAAAAAAATAATATGAAAACAATAATTATCAATGGGGCCAATGGATATGTAGCATCCAATTTTATCAATAAATTGCTTGTCCACAAATATAAAGTAATTGCCCTGGTTCGGGCGAGTAACAATTGTTCATCAAGGCAAAGAATGATAGATGCACTTTCCGAAATTAACGATGGTGCTTATTTGAATACAAAAAATCTTACCGTTTACAGTTATTCATTACTCGATGACGATTTTTCAATTCCCAAAAATTATCTTGAGGATATTTTTAGTGGAGATGTTGATTATTTTCATTTCGCAGCGAGTTTAAAATTTACTTTAAAATCGAAAGATGAAATATTTGAAACCAATATCGGCGGTCTTGAAAATTCGATAAAAGTATTTTCAAAGTATGCCCAAAATAGTTCGCGTTTCTTTTTTATTGGCACAGCTTACTCTTGCGGTAAAATTTCAGGTTTATTTAAAGAGAAATTTTATGCCAACGAGGATATCTCCAAATTTAGAAATTACTACGAATTATCGAAAAGATATGCTGAAAATGTAGTGAAAAAACACATCGACAAAAATGGTTTAAACGGGCATGTTATTCGATTATCACAAGTTGTTGGTGACAATAAATCGGGGGTTACAAAAACAGATTATGGTGTTTTTGATTTCGCAAAAAGAATTCACAACCTGGCTTATAAATATCCAAACAAAACTGTGCGGGTTAACGTCGATTCAAATTCAACACAAAATCTTATTCCTATCGATAAAGTTGTGGCGTATTTAATGAGAACGGTGGAATTAAATAAAGTACCTGTAATAATGAATTTTATTTCAAAGAACCCGATTAAAAACATTTACTTAATTAATAGTATTAGTAAATTGTTGCCCATTAGAATTATTCCTGCAAACAATATAGAACGTGCAGATATGGATGCTTTAGAAAGGTTGATAGCTGTGGGGATGTCATTTACAGGTAGTTACAATAATACGAATTTGTTGTTTGATACCAGAAAGCTGGATGAAATTATTTTATCAAATGGTAATGAGGCGAATGAAAATACCGTATTTAAAATGATGGAATATTTTATTGATAATCTTTCTGAGAAAAAAAAGAGCAATGTTTTGACCCCTGCTTGTTAAATTTTGAATTTATATATCACACAAATTACATCGAATTGTCATCTTCCAAAACTCATTTGTATGAGTTAAACGAAGAAAGAATATTTTAAAAGAAAGAAATGAAACAAATAATAGTTAAAGGAGAAAATGTTTTAAACGTACCAAATGCAATTAGTTTATACCGGTTGCTTGTGTTTCCGCTAATACTTTTTATGGCACTAACGGGCAGAGAAAATTGGTTTGTAGTTTTACTGAGCATCAGCTTGGTAAGCGATGCGTTGGATGGGAGTATTGCGCGTTACTTTAAACTACAAACCAATTTTGGTGCAGCGCTCGATAATTTGGCAGATATTTGTACTTATGCCATGGCATTGTTGGGGATATTTATTTTTAAATGGACAGATATTGAGCCACACGCCTGGATTCTGTACCTGTTTCTCGGATTATTCATTTTTAGTTATATCGTTGCATTTTATCGTTTTCGTAAAATCCCTGGTTTACATCTTTATTCGGCGGTATCAGCAGGTTATATTCAAAGTATATTCTTTTTTGTGCTGTTCGTTTTCGGTTTTTATAGCTGGATGTATTATCTCGCTCTTGGTTGGGGAGTAATTGCTTATACTGAAAAGATATTAGTATTATTTCGGCTCGATGACATTAAAATTGGAGTTAAAGGTCTTTACTGGTTAATGAAAAAAGAGAAATAGCGAACGCTATATTTACTATGTTATATAAATTTACAATAGTCATTATATTGGCTATTTCGGGTTTTCATATCCAAGCTCAGGAGATCTCCGGAATTGTTATAGATGATAAAAATAATCAGCCAATCCCATTCGCAAATATTTGGATTAAGGGAACTTTTCAGGGAACCATGTCGGACGCTAACGGGTATTTTACCTTGTCAAAGCCAAAAAATGATACACTGTGTTTTTCATCTGTTGGATATAATCAGCAAGAAATCCTTTTGGATAAAAACAAGAGTACCGAACTAAAAATAGTATTAGTTGAAGATGTGAAAATTCTTAACGAGGTAGTTGTTAAACCAGAAATATCGCGTGCAGAAGTTTTATTTAAACAGATTTTAGAACACAAAAAAGAAAACAGGGAACAAGTGTCAAACGTTAGTGATTATAAAACGTTTGCCCGAACCACGGTTTACGTTGCCATAGATTCAAGCTCAAAAGTAAATAGGATTATTGATAATCTTGATGAGGTTACCATGTCAATTGATAATCAGGATTTAAAATTTTCGCCAATATACTTTGCCGAATTATCGGAAAGTTGGGTTGATAATACAGATAGTGTAGTTTATCGGCGGAAGGATGGTATTTTCCCTAAGTTGAACCAAACCATAGAAAGCATAATACTTTTAAATGTGGTGGTTGATTTGGACTTTTATAAAGATCAGATAAATATTCTCGGCCGTGGTTTTACTTCTCCCATAAGTAATTCGGCGCGCATGAATTATAATATTTATTTGAACGACAGTATTATGGTGGATAGCACTAAATATTATAGTTTTTCATTTACACCAAAAAACAAATATAACCCGCTTTTTACTGGCAGGTTTACTGTTGAAGATGGCAGCTTTGCACTAACAAAAATTGAAGCATATATTCAGGAAGAGGCTAACTTAAACTTTGTAAATGGATTTAGAGCGATTGTGTCGTACCGGAAGTTATCGGAGAATGTTTGGTTTTATGACAGTCAAGATATCGGTGTAAATATGTCTCTTAAATTAAATAAAGATACGGTTAGCAGGTACGGTTCGCAACGTATCGACGAAGTTTCGAGTGGAAACTGGCTTATCAATAAAACAACTCAATATTCCACCTCCGAAAGGCTTAATAATGTTAAAGCCCGCGATTGGAAAAATCAACCGGAATTTGCATTAAATCAATTAAACGAGGGGATCTATCAACGGGTAGATAAGTTAAAAGAGAATTCGGTGGTGAAAGGAATTGATGCGATTGGAGGAGCGGTTTTATCAAGTTATGTAAACATTGGGAAATTTGATGTTGGTCCTGTTTTTGACATTTACAGTACGAATGCAATCGAAGGAAGCCGTTTTACAGTGCCAATCCGAACAAGCGAACAGATGTTTGAACGTCTGTCGTTAGGAGGGTTTTTGGGATATGGAACAAAAAGCAATGAGATTAAATATGGATTGAACATTGCCCACCAACTTTTACCCAGCGATCGGTTTATTTTCCGACTTAATTATTCCGAAGATTATAACCTGGTTTCTCAGGATAAATTTCTCCGATTTGTCAAAAAAAATCCAAATACAAAAGGCAACGGGAACTTTATTGCCGCTGTTACTTCCAGGGAACAAAACCCTTATATTAAAGAAGAGAAGAGCTATGATTTTAGAGTAGAGTACAATGCAAAAAATGATCTCGGTATTGAAGTTTCGGCTTATTATTTATCTAGCATTAGTACGCCAGAGGTACGTTTTATTCGAAACAATATTGATTTTGAAAGTTATGAAAATTTTGGCATTCTTATGAATTTCAGGTTTGCCTTCGGTCAGTACTACGATAAATACTACTTTTCGAGAGTTTACTATATCGACCAAACACCAGTAATTAATTTTAGTTGGGATATTGGAAAAGCTAATTTGCCCGGTGAAAACATTTCGGAATTAGGATTTTATTCGCACATGCATGCATCTATAACCGGGAAACTAAATATGGGGCAAACATTTTTGCGTTACATGGTAAACGGAGGTTATTTAATCGGCGATGCACCTTATGATTTATTAGATCAACCTGTAGGTTCTATGTCTTTGGGCTATGCTAAATACCGTTTTAACTTGTTGCATCAAGCTACTTTTGCACACAATTTGTACACAAATGCACACTTCGATCTTAATGGAGGTGGGGCAGTTTTTAACCGAATTCCGGTAATAAAAAACCTGAAATTGCGAGAGATGATTTCACTAAAATTTCATTACGGGGAATTAAACAGCGCGTACAATGGCGTGTTCGATTTGCCTGATTATTACTCAAACGAAATAAACAAACCTTATGCTGAAATTGGTTTTGGAATAACCAATATTTTCAAAGTGCTACGTGTTGAGTACATCCGTCAGCTTGGAAATAACTATGTTGATAGTGGTTTTACCGACAATAACGGAATACGTTTTAGGTTCGAAATGAGTTTTTGAAGCATTACTTCTGGCGCAAATTTACGATCATTTTTCAGGAATGTATAACGAAAAAGTTAGGAATCTAAAAAAGCATTTATTAAGGTAATTTTTTCAAAATCACTGCATTTATTGTTTTAAAGTATGCTTTTATAATAAATCTATTCGATTATCCGGGAAGTTGTCACAATGCACTCATTCCGTAAAAATTTGAAAAATTTTATACGGAATCTCATAATGCAGAGTTAAAAAATGAAAAGATTCCCGCTTTTGCGGGAATGAAAGCTCTGTTCATCTTTTGTGGTATTTAAACGGATAAACAAATAAATCTAATTTGAAATTTCAAATGAGTTTAATAAGTACTTATATTTACAAGTTGTAAGTAATTTAAACCTTGAATTATGGAAATGAAGTTTGAAAAAAAATCTATTGATCGCCAGTTTCCCTTAAAATTTAAAATAAATTATTGGTTATTGCGTAAACTTGGATTGTGGGGATTCGGTCTTTTTTCATTTATTTATGGTGTTCTTTTAACAATAATTGCTTATGAATACTTCTTAAATCCTTGATAAAAAAAAGTGATAGTCCGAAACTATTGTTATAAAACATTTTGCAAAAACGCATATAATTAATTTAGCACTAGCTTACTTATGAAAATCATCGCAGTGGGTTTTTGCCGGTTTCATAAAATTATTAAGACCAAAGGAATTGGATTAAATTATACAAAAAATTAGTATTCTGTTAAATGTTAACCAAACCATAAGTACAACCATTCAGAATAATTTACCAAATTTGCGTTTGCCAATATCTATAAAATGAAAAAATCGCGTACCACCATAACCGAAATTGCAAATGAACTGGGAGTTTCTCCCTCAACGGTTTCGCGTGCTTTAAATAATCACCCGGCTATAAGTAAAAAAACAAAACAAGCTGTTGTGCGATTAGCCAAAAAATTAAATTACCAACCTAACCTGCTTGCCCTTAATTTGCTGAAAAAGAAAACCAATACTATTGGTGTGATTGTTCCTGAAATAACAAGCTATTTCTTTTCTTCGGTTATAAATGGGATTCAGGATTTTGTCAATCCGCTGGGCGTGAATATGATTATCGGGCAATCGAATGAATCGTACGCTGAAGAAAAGAATATTGTACAAACCTTTGCTTCTATTCGTGTTGACGGTTTTTTAATTTCTCCTGCTTCAAAAACGAAAAAATTCGATCACTTTGAAATGCTCGTAAATAATAATATACCACTTGTTATTTTTGATAGGGATTGTGAGGGAATGCTAATTGACAAAGTTTTTGTGGATGAATACAAGGGTGCTTTTCAGGCTGTTGAGCACTTAATAAATAGTGGTTGTAAAAGAATCGCTCATATTGCAGGAGAACAAACTCTTTCAACGGCCCAGCACAGGCTGAAGGCATATAAAGATGCTCTAATAAAACATAACTTTCCTGTAATAGAGGATTATATAGTTATGAGTAAGGGATCAACACCAAAACATGGGATTAGACCAACAAAGCAACTTCTTTCTCTTCCAAATCCGCCTGATGCTATTTTTGCTTATAACGATGGTGTTGCAATTGGCGCAATGTATTTAATTAAAGATGTGGGAATTAAAATTCCAGATGAAATATCTGTTATTGGTTTCGATGATGCTCCGCATTCCTCTTATTTTAAACCTTCCTTATCTACTGTTTGGCAACCTACATATGACATGGGAATGCTTTCTGCCCGAATTTTAATGAAGAGAATAAATTCTAATAACGATCTCTCAAATATTCGGATTGAATCCTTGTTTCCAGAACTTATAATTCGGGAATCATCTATTCAGATTACAGAATAATTTGAAAGGAACATTTTTAAATGACTATTAGATAGTTTTATAAATAAGCCCAGGTTATCCTTGATTTGAAAAAATGGTAAAGGCGGACAAATATTTGCCCGCCTTTTACCTAATAAAAACTAACTGTCTAATAGCTTGCATTTTGAGTAAGAAATCCTTCAACAACAGACGCGCCATCAATAGCCGTTTGTGGAATTGGAAAAAGACGTTTTTGAGGATCACTATTGGTTTTCTCAATCAGTGGATCTTCATATTTTCCCAAACGAATCATGTCTGTTCTTCTTTGGTGTTCCCAGTAGAATTCGAATCCACGCTCGCGGAAAAGAATATCAATATTCATTTCTGTTAAAGCAGGTGGTGTTACTTCTGGTCTTGCTGTTCTTGATGCTCTTACAAAATTTACATCGGCAAGGGCACTAGTTGCATCTCCCTTATGAAGTTTTGCTTCAGCTCTTAACATGTACATATCAGCCAGACGCAAAATTACAAGGTCGTGTTCGCCTTTGCTTGTTCCATTGTGTGAAACTCTACTCCATTCGTACTTTTGCACCCTGTATCCTCTGTTATAATCACTTCCTTCAGCTGTAAAGTCAATTTCTAATTGATAATCAATAAATCCAACTTCGGTGCCAGCACTTCTTATATCTACAATTGGTCCTATCAAATACTCACCCTCATCATCCTGAAAAAATGGTAGTTTGCGTCCCGCATTTTGCAAGCCGTATTGTAATCCTCTGTAGATACCCCGGTTTAATTTAAAATCTTCAAGTGCAATTGTTGAATCTTCAGGAATAATCAAACGTTCCCACCAAAATCTACAATCCGCTTCAGCTGGATCTACATCGCCATAAGCATCTACCCAGCTTTGATAAAACTCCTGTGTAATTGCTCCACCATCGGTACCATCTCCATCCTTAAATAATGGATTACCATAAAAACTACCAGACATAGACCAATAACACATACGATTGTGTGCTTCACTCATGTCTGGACGTTGATCAATTGCAAGGATCAATTCTTTATTGGTATGGTTCTCATTAGCAAAACAATCAAAATACTCCGGCGACATAGCATAATCGTAATCATTTATTACCTTGGTACTGTACTCAATTACTTTGTCCATATCCGCAGCAGTAAAATTAAAACTTGTTGCATAAGGATCGCGCCACACGGCTGCATTTATATGTAAACGTGTTAATAGCGCATAAGCTGCACCTTGTGTTAATCGTCCTGGACCAACGTCGGTTTTTAAATCACCTACAACAGCTTCTAATTCAGACTTGATATATTCAACTGCTTCATCTCCGCGTAAAACTACAGATAGTTCATTTGGATCTTCCTTTTGAAAAACTATTCCCCATAAATCCAGTGTTAACATGCTATAAAAGGCTCGCATTCCTCTCACTTCTGCCAGAAATGTCTTAGCTGATGCATCAGTTTCCACCATTGGAGTTAGAGTAGCAATAGCACTCACAGATCTTGAAAGCAAAAGAGTAAGATCGTTCCATGTGTCCTTAATCTTATTATTTGTTGACAGGCATTCATGTTGGTGTAATTGGTAAAATACTCCACCGTCATACCAGTCTTTCCCCCCACGTGCAGGCAAAATACCTTCATCCGAAGAAATTTCCTGAAGGCAAAATAAATGCGTATGCAAGAAAAGTCGGGGTAATAATGCGTAAGCAGGTGAAACCACACTTGTTATAATTTCATCTTCAGATACAGTCCCGGAAAGAGATTCGTCTAACACTTGCTCCTCCAGGTCTGTACAACTCCAGCTAAATAGCATGGCAAATGCCAAAAAGGCGAATTTTATCTTATTTTTCATTTCATTTTTCATGATAAATTAATTAAAACGTTACGTTTAGTCCAACAACAAATGTTCTGGCTTTTGGATATCCATTATCATCTATTCCGAACGATTGTATTCCCCCTTTGGATTTGTCCTGATTCACTTCCGGGTCAAATCCACTATAATTTGTAATTATAAATAAATTCTGACCGGTTAGAGATAAACGCATTGACTTTGCCCAGTTTCCAATACCCATGGCATTTGTGTCAAAATTATATCCTAATGTCGCATTGTTTAAACGAAAGAAAGAACCATCTTCCAGATAACGTGTCGATACAAGTGCTGCGTTTGTAATCGCTTCCTCCGGAAATTCAATGGCTTTAGCGATTACATTGTTTGAAGTTGCCAGCTGACCTTTGTAAAATTTATTCATGGCAGTATGATTATAAATCTCATTGCCAGACACGCCATTAAAATTAAGGCTTAAATCAAATTTTTTATAACTCATGTTAGCGTAAAAGTTATACATCACATCGGGTAATGCACTTCCAACCACCATAGGATTTTTGTCACCTCCTTCGTAAGTTGAAAGACCATCTGCCCCTATTCCTGTGAACTTGAGCATGTGAAAAGAACCAATCGGATAACCATTTATCATTCCGTTAATCGTAGCTCCTGTTTGACCTGAACCTGAAGCCGCACCAGTGGTTAGCACAGTAAATGGAGAATCTTCAACCACATTGTCAATAAAAGTTGCATTCGCACCAACCGAGTAGGAAAATCCATTCTCATTTCTGTATTGATAATCCAGAGCTATTTCCAATCCCTTATTAACGATGTTCATACCATCAACATTTGTCCAATAAGTAGGCGCTGGAGATACCGGATCAAAGGCAGAAACTTCAACTAAAATATTGTTGGATGTTTTATGGAAATAATCTATTGTTCCCGAAAGTGCTCCATCCAATAATCCAAAGTCCAATCCAATATTGGTTTGAGTAGAAACCTCCCACTGAATGTCTGGGTTTGCCAGACGTGTATAAACTGTTCCTACCGGATATGGCCCCGTTTCACTTAGCGGATAACTAACCTTACCACTGTTAGATGATTCGAAAGACTCTTTTGTAATTTTGGCTGGAATTTCCTGGTTTCCGGTTTGTCCCCAGCCTGCACGAAGTTTTAAATTGTTGAATGGAGACGAATCCATGAAGGCTTCTTCTGAAATTCTCCAACCTGCTGCAAATGAAGGGAAGGTACCATATTTGTTGTTTTCACCAAATTTTGATGAACCATCTACTCTTACGGTACCGGTTAGCATATATTTACCCTGGTAATTATACGTTGCCCTACCAAAATAAGATTGTAATTCATTAATTCGAGCCCATCCGGAAGGCCTGTTTCTTGTTAAATCCAGTAACTGTCCTAAACCAGGGTTGAAACGTGGTTCAATACCATTGGCTTCAAACTGGTCAATACTCCAGCTTCTTGATCTTTCGTCCGTTTTTTGGAAAGAATATCCTGCCAACAAGTTTAGGTTATGATCATCAAAATCAACGGTGTAGGTCAGATAGTTTTCAATAAGCGTGTTTGTCCCATTAAAGAAACTTTGAGACAAGCGTCCTTCAACAAAAGGATTTGTACTTGGCATTTCTTGTCCGTCAGACTCACTTGATCTGTTTTCGTATCCTAAATTCAATTTATAAACCAAACCATCAATTATTTCAAAAGAAGGTGCGATGTTGACAATCATCTTTCGGCTTTCTTTGAAATCCATGAATAGTTCTGCCTGGCTAAGTGGATTTATCCTATCCTGAAGTATAGCTACGTTACCATTTGAATCGTACGCCGGATAAGTTGGATTAGTACTTAACATATTTGAGACTACAGTTCCCATGTGTGCATTCTCACCAGTTTCAATAGTTGAATTCAAATTAAAATCGATATTCAACCTTCCATCCATTAACTTTTGTGTAGCACTTACTCTTCCACTGTATCTTTTAATACCCGTATTTATAACAATACCTTCCTGATCTAAATACCCCAAAGAAGCACGATAAGTCAATTTATCCGTACCTCCCGACATTATCAGGTTTTGATCTTGTGTTATGGCAGTTCTGGTCAATTCATCTTGCCAGTCGGTATTCCCACCCCAGTCATCCAGACTACCACCTGCGGCAACAACCTGCTTGCGGAATTCATCTGCAGCAAATATTGGTATTTTTTTTGCGATTGTTGAAATTCCGACGTTTGAAGAAATGGATACTTGTGAAACTCCCGATTTTCCTTTTTTTGTGGTTATCAGAATAACACCATTTGCACCGCGAGAGCCATAAATGGCTGTTGCAGAAGCGTCTTTCAAAACATCCATTGTTTCAATATCCTCAGGATTTAAAAAGTTCAAGGGACTGGTTCCTGAACCGGTTCCTGCCAAACCAACAGGAACCATCAATAACAAACAGTGGTCCTGATCCCTGTCTTATAGTACCCTGACCACGAATAGTTATCCTTTGACCACTACCTGGAGCACCGCTTGAAGAAGTAATATTTACTCCTGAAACTTTACCCTGTAATAATTGACCGGGAGAAGTTGCAATACCTTTATTAAAATCACTACTTCGCACAGAAGTAACTGCTCCGGTAATATCTTTCTTTTTCTGACTACCATAACCAATAGCTACTACCTCTTCCAGGCCAATAGCATCTTCTTCCATTACTATAGTAAAAACTGTCTTTCCAGCAATTGAAACTTCTTGAGTTTTCATTCCCACAAAAGAAAATGATAAAGTTTGAGCTGTAACTGGAACATTTAGCTGGAATTCTCCGTCATTTCCAGTTGTAGTCCCTACAGTAGTTCCTTGAACAACAACAGAAACGCCAGGAATTGGCTGGCCATCTGTGCCGGAAACCTTACCTGTAACCGGGTTGTTTTGCGCTACTACTCCCTGAACTGAGATAAGAGCAGCAAGCATTAAACTGTAAATAAATGTTTTAATCATGCATTAAAAGTTTTAGTTTTTAATTAATCTAATATAAGTTACGATAATAAGAGTTAATAATTGAAAACAAGTAATGAAAAGACAGGTAATCTTATGCAAACCTTTGCATAAATTTGTGTGGATTCATTGGCGGATATATGACATCAGTCAGTGTATGAGATGATTGAATGACTTGTTAATGCTGTATTTGTAAAATCGAATAAATGGGTTGATTATTCGATTGACGAATTCA
>Ga0307988_1001326_pt1 | contig 14188 bp, 10 predicted proteins | sample EllFjometagen183_FD_203166 | JGI IMG/M metagenome (GOLD analysis project Ga0307988, IMG submission 203166) | Marine microbial communities from Ellis Fjord, Antarctic Ocean - #183 | ecosystem: Environmental > Aquatic > Marine > Unclassified | place: Southern Ocean | collected 2014-10-08 | reverse complement strand
ATAATATCGTTAACTCAGGTGTTTATTTCTACAAATTAGATTACATAGAAACTTCGCAAGTAAGAAAAATGATCTTAATTAAATAAAAAAATGGAGATCGTTTTCGGATATCCGAAAGCCGACTCTTAAAAGGAGAGAAAAATGAAAAAATTATTTTTAATTAGCTTACTTCTTCTCATGGCGTTCTCAACCTTTGCAGTTCAGAGATATGTCGTAGGAGAAGTATTCACGGAGACATGGTGAGGTTATTGTCCTATAGCGCGGGCTGCGTTACATCAAATGAAAGATGATCCAGGTCAATTTCCTTATTTTATTCCAATAGAATGGCAAGGTGATGGTCCAAATCCAAGTCCAAATTATACCTCACGAGGATCTATGTATGGTGTGGGTGGAATACCTCATTGCCAATGGGGTGGTAGTCAAAGTGTTGTTGGTGGCGGTGGAAGCACATATGGTTCCTATGTTACTAAATACAACCAGATATCAGCTCAAGATAGTCCGGTTGAAATGGAACTTTCTCTTGGTACAAATACATCCGGACAATTCGTAGTTTCTGCAGATGTAGAACTTATGGATGATATTACTACAACAAATAATAAGATAGTGTTTATTCTGACTTATGATTTCACACCTGATCAGACACCAGATTATTTTGCCTCAGCAATAACATATGGTGAACAAGATTTTGATCTAACAACTTCCGGACAAACAGGTTATTATGAAGAACCCGTAACATACAACCCTGCTTGGGATCTTACTAAACTTAAAGCACTTGCAATTGTACAAACATTCTCTGGTACTCATGAAATTCATCAAGCTGGAATTACTGAATACACTGGATTGCTACCAATGTTTGCCAGTAACGTAACAGAAGGCCCTGTTTATCTTGGTGTTCAGTTTTCAAATACTTCATTTCCTGCAACGGGAATTGATAGCTGGGAATGGGATTTTGATGGTGATGGAACTTTTGACAGTACTGAAGAAAATCCATACCATCTCTACACAGAACCAGGTGTATATGATGTAACTCTTAAGATCGAAGTTGATGGTGAATTTGCTGAGATCACAGTTGCAGGTTATATTACCGCAACAGATGGATCTTCTGTAAGTGGAACTCTATCTGGAGCATGGATACCTGAATTCAATCCTTATGTGATTACAGGCGATATTGATATAGCTGCAGGTAATCTACTTTCAATTCAGTCTGGTGTAGAATTACAATTTGATACTGATGTACAATTTACAGTTAATGGACTTCTTGTAGCTGATGCTTCTTCAACACGAAGCGAGCCAATTATTTTCACCTCAGATACTTCATGGGGTGGCATCAGATTCTTTAATACACTTGAAGATAATATTCTAGCAAATTGTGAAATCTCTAAGGCTGCTGTTTCAGCAATCAAAGTAGAAGGTGATTCACAAGTTGATGTTATTGGATGTAAGATTTATGATAACAATACAGCTTCACTTGCTGCAATTGAGATTATTGGCTCAGAAAATGTTGTAATTTCACAAAACATAATTGCCAATAATACAAGTACAAGTAATGCTGGTGCTATTAGCTGCACGGCATCCACACTGGAAATCACAAACAATATTGTTGTTAATAATTCAGGTCAATGGGGAGCATTCAGTTTCAAGAATGATTCTAATGTGATCTTAACAAATAATACAATAGCTAATAATCTTTCAACTAATACAACTCCATATATGATCTTCTTATTGAATTCAGTTCCAGTTATTACTAATTCAATAATCATTGATAATGGAGAAGTATACTTCCCACAAAGTACTCCTGAAATTACATACAGTTGTATTACAGGTGGATTTGCCGGCGAAGGAAATATTGATGAGAATCCTATGTTTGTTGCAGCTACAGAAGGTGACGGTGCTGATTATGACGGATTAGCTGCTGATTGGAATCTGCAAACTGGTTCCCTCTGCATTGATGCTGGAAATCCAGATGCAATGTACAATGACCTTGATGGATCTAGAAATGATATGGGCGCTTATGGTGGTCCTAATGGATTAGAGCCTACAGATTCTGAGAATAACACAATTAACATAGCTGCTGTAAATTCAATTTCTGTTTATCCAAATCCATTTAATCCAACAGCTAATATTGCACTCTCAATTAATGAGAACGATATTCTGCATCCTGTATCAGTTGAAATTTTCAACATAAAAGGTCAGCTTGTAAAAACAATAATTAGTAATGAAGTTGTACAAACAACAAACTTCGTTTGGAATGGAAAAGATAACAATGAAAATTCCACAGCTAGTGGAATGTACTTTGTAAAACTTAAAACAGCTACTTCTGAAGTTTCTAAGAAGATGTTGTTATTGAAGTAAGAATTAATTAATTCTAATAATTGCGGGAACTATTTGAAATAGTTCCCGTTTTTTTATACTTGAAAATTATACCTATTAAGTTTTTAAATGGAATAAAATATGCATAATATTAATAGTATAAAAATTTAATATTAGGAGTATTTAATGGTAAGAATAAAAAAAATCGTATTCGTATTGATCTTTGTAATGTTATTAACAGCACTATTTGGTGCCTATTTAAAAGACCAGCCACAAACCCTAACCCAACCAGATGGGAACATTCTAAAATGTCTTGCTTCAGGTGATGAATTTTATAATTGGCTACATGATGAAAATGGATATACAATTATCCAAGATCCTGATACAGGATTTTATGTTTATGCTAATTTGAGCGGAGAGAAATTAATTGCTACAAACTATATAGTAGGACAAATTGATCCATTTACAACAGATTTACAAGCTGGAATAAATGTAAAACCAGCGGGATACGAAAGAAGAATTGAAGAATTCAATCAGTTACTTAAAGAAAACAGAAACAGAGTTTCTACAACTGGTGATCTAAATAATTTAGTCGTGTTTATCCGATTTGCTGATCAAGTAGAGTTCACTGAACCTATAACTCTTTATGATGGTATGTTCAATGCAGAAGACGTTAATTCTATGTATCAGTATTTTTATGAAGTATCAGATCAGCAATTGAATGCTACCTCAAGCTTTTACCCTGAACCAAATGGTAATTTAATTGTTTCATATCAAAGTCCAAACCCACGTAATTATTATGAAGTTTATAATTCTGTAACAAACCCAAATGGTTATCAACAAGGTCAGCAGGCAACAAGAGAGCATGCACTGCTGCAATCAGCAATACAATATGTTGAAACACAAATTCCTGAATCATTAGATTTAGATAATGATGATGATGGATATGTAGATAATGTTTGTTTTATTGTGAAGGGAGGAACAGGAGCATGGGCAGATCTGCTTTGGCCGCACATGTGGGCTTTGTATACATATAATGTCTATATTCACGGTGCACAAGTCTGGACCTATAATTTTCAATTATCGCAAAGTTTAAGTGGAAGTGGAGTTGGCGTATTATGCCATGAGATGTTTCATTCTTTAGGAGCACCAGACTTATATCATTATACAAGTAATGGGATTTCACCTGCTGGATCTTGGGATTTGATGTGTTCCAACACGAACCCGCCTCAGCATATGACTACCTGGATGAAACACAGATATGGTCAATGGTTTGACGATGTTCCAGAAATAAATACATCTGGAACATATACTCTAGCTCCGGTTGTAGATTCACCCTACAGCTGTTATAAAATTCCTTCACCTAACTCAAGCACAGAATTTTTCATGGTTGAATATCGAAAGAAGACAGGAATATTTGAACCAAGCGTTCCTAATGATGGACTTATTATCTATAGAATTGACCTGAATGAAGATGGCAATGCACAAGGACCACCTGATGAACTTTATATATTCAGACCTGATGGTACAATGACGAATAATGGTAACATTAATGAAGCTAATTTTTCTGCAGATGCAGGAAGAACAATGTTCAATGACAGCACTAATCCAGCAGCTTTTTTGCAGTATGGTGCACCTGGCGGGATCTTCATATCTGATATTGGTTTTGCCGGTGATACTATTGAATTCACATTGAATACTGGTTTGATCCCGATGTTTGAAACAAATGTTCAAACTGGACCTGCATATCTGGGAATTCAGTTCACAAACACGTCTTATCCAACCAATGAAATAGACGGTTTTGAATGGGATTTTGATGGAGATGGAACATACGACAGCACAGAAGAAAATCCTTTTCATTTTTATACAGATCCTGGAGAGTATGATGTGACACTGAGAATCGAAGTTAATGGAGAATTTGCCGAGATAACAGCTGAAGATTACATTAATGTAACCAATAGCTCATCGGTAACTGGCAATGTTTCTGGAGCCTGGGTAAGCGACTTTAGTCCTTATATTATTTCCGGTGATATTAATATTGCTGAGGATGATGAACTTACAATAAATCCTGGAGTTGAATTGCAATTTGCTGAGGACGTTTTGTTTACAGTTAATGGACTTCTAATTGCGGATGCTAGTTCTTCAAGAAGTGAGCCAATTGTCTTTAATTCAGATTCTTCTTGGAGTGGAATAAAATTCAACAATACTCAAGAATCCAATATCCTTTCAAATTGTGAAATTTCTAACGCAAATAACTCTGCAATTAGCATTGAAGTAGATTCTAATGTTGATATTATTGGATGTAAAATATTCGAAAATAACAGTACTTCACAAGGTGCTGCCTTTAAGATTGTAGGATCTGATGATGTATTGATCTCACAAAATATCATTGCTAACAACTCAAGTGCAACCAATTCTGGTGGATTTGTTTGTACTGCATCCTCACCTGAGATCTCTAATAACATTATTGTTAATAATACTGGTTTGTGGGGTGGATTTTACTTCCAAAACAATTCTAATCCCGTTATGATAAATAATACAATTGCCAATAACCAATCATTAAATTCAACACCGTACTTGTTCTTCCTTCTAAATTCTGTTCCGATAATTCTTAATTCAGTAATAATTGATAGTGGGAACCTTCATTTCCCTCTTGATATTCCTGAGATCACATACAGTTGTGTAACAGGTGGTTTTGAAGGTACGGGCAATATTGATGAAGATCCCATATTTGTTGCAGCCACTACTGGTGATGGAACTAATTACAACGGACTGACAGCTAATTGGAATTTAATGTCCAATTCACCTTGTATCGACGCTGGTCATCCGAACACTATCTATAATGACCTTGATGGATCTCAAAATGATATGGGTGCTTATGGAGGTCCTAACTCTTATGCATTGGCTCCAACAGAATCAGACAATAATACGATAAATATTACAAATGCTAACTCAATTTCTGTTTATCCTAATCCATTTAATCCGACTACTAATATTTCACTTTCAATTAATGAGAGCGATATACAATCACCAATAACAGTTGAGATTTTTAACATAAAAGGTCAGCTTGTAAAAACCATTTTGAAAAATCAGATTGTATCAGATACGAACTTTATCTGGCATGGAAAGAACAATAATGGTGATTCTACAGCAAGTGGAATGTACTTTATTAAATTGAAAACAGTTGAAACTGATATTTCTAAGAAAATGCTGCTATTGAAATAATACATTTTTAGCCGTAGTTAATACAAACGCCTCGGCAACGAGGCGTTTTTTATTTGACACAATACAATAAATAAATTCCATCTTCTACATGATTAAAATAAAATTCTACAGCCTTATCCGAATACACTTGGAAATTAATGAAGTTGAGATTGAAGCTGACTCAATAACAATTTACGATCTCTTTCTTAAAACAGAACAGCAGATTGGAAAAAAATTCTTATATCTACTTATAGACGAAAACAAGCAAATCATTCCCAGTACAATAATTCTTATCAATGGTCGCAATGTTTTCCATTTAGATAAGCTTAATTCATTAGTTGAATGTGATGATGAGATCAGCATCTTCCCTCCTGGTGGAGGTGGATAAAAATGTTTCAAAGAAATATTCAATTCTGGGGTGAAGAGAAGCAACAGCTTTTAGCAAGATCTACAATCCTGATAGCAGGTGTTGGTGGATTAGGCTGTACAGTTGCTGAGGGATTAACCAGAGCTGGGATCGGTAAATTGATTTTAATTGATAATGATAAAGTAGAAATATCAAATTTAAATCGCCAAATCTTATATTATCAGAATGATCTTGGCAAACCGAAAATTGAAGTTGCCAAACGCAGATTAAAGGCGATTAATCCAGAACTGGACATTATGCTATTTCATGATTCTATAGAAAATTTGGAAAAAGCCTCTCTTCCCCATTTTAATGGAATAGCCGATTGCCTGGATAATTTTTCAGCACGATTCAAATTGGAAAATTTGCTAAAACCTAATAATTTTTTAGTACACGGTGGAGTGCAAAATGATTTTGGACAGATCACAACTATTAAGCCAGAGAAAACCCAAACTCTAAAAGATATTTATCCAGGAGTACATATTCCTGTTGCTGTGCCCATTATACCGCAGAATGTTCTGTCTATTGGGTCTCTGATGGTTCAGGAAATTATTAACAATTTATTTGGTAAGCCACAATTATTAAACAAAATGCTTATCCTGGAATTATCAGATTTTTCGATGTTTAAAATGGAGATTAAAAAATGAATATTGGGAAACTTGCTTTGCCAGATTCAGCACCACATTCACTTCAATAAAAGACACTTATTAATTTATATATGGTTAACAAAGAAAATCAAATAATTTTCCTTTTAACTTCCTTTAATTTTGATTACGACATTACTTTTCTAACACTGTTTCTTGTAACCAGGTTCCCATATAATCGGTAGCATTCACCAAGATTGAAAGATGCTTCTCGTTTTCTATAATTTTTGTATATGATTTGGGATTATTTTTTTTGAATAAGGACACTACTTTTTCTACATTAAATATTTCGTCCTTTTCCCCTATCCAAACTGCTGTTGGTAGATCTAACTTTCTAATCTGAATTATTGGAGATGAAGGAGTTATGGCATTTGCCATATTAACAGTGATTGCCGCAATATTTTTAGTTGTTTGTAATACTTCATCAGAATAGTTAAAAAATACTGCTTTTGTATTACCATCAGATCCTGTCATAGCATTGCTAATAAAAAGTTCTGTTTTAACTGTAGCAAAAGGGTTGGGATTATTTTTTATTTCTGTTTCAGAACGAAATCCAAGTTGGGGTGACAGAAACAAATATCCGCTTGTATTCTCACGTTTCTTATAACTGGAATAATTCAGTACTAATCCTCCACCTGAAGAATGTCCACCCAGAAAAAGTTCTTTTTGTGGATACTTTGTTTTTATAAGACGAATCAATAATCCGATATCTTCAAAAACCTGCTCCACGCTTGGAGTATCTCCCCTGGCTCCACCAGAATCACCGTGACCTCTAATATCCGGTGTAACTACAAGACAATTAAAATGTTTACTGAGTCCGTCTCCGATAAACTGATATCCAGCTTTGTTGTAAGCACCTCCACCATGATAAAATATCAGGATGGTATCTATTTGATCTGGAATATATTCCCTATATGCTAATTTTGTATTATCACTTGCTTCTATAAATTGCAACGGTGGCACAAAAACTTCCGGAGCAAGTTCCAATCCCTTAAACGAAAATGATTCATTATTTTTATCTTTGGTAATACTATTCGATAACACACAACTCATTAAAATTATGATACTTATCAATATTATTAAAGTTTTATTCAATTTTGATGCTCCTTTTTTCATCTAACTTACAAATATAACACAAAGAAGATAAAAGAATGCTGAATGTCAAAAGATTTAAGGATTTGGGATCAACCCTAGAATTACAAATGCTCTTCTAACACAGTTAATTTTACCATTGATTTACTCTAATATTCTATAAGCTTAAGTACTTTTAACTTAAACCATAGTTTTTAATCAGCGTGCATTTAATTCGATTTGGAATATAGTTTTATGAATAGATGACATGATCGTATAAAACAATTAACTTATTTTTTAGTAGACACTTCTTAATGATCACAATTGTATGTGTATGCTAGATAAAGGGGAACTATATGAATATTCTAAAATTTGGTGTCATTGGTACATCCAGAAAAGAGGACGAGAATCGAATTCCAATCCATCCAGAACACTTGATGCGCCTTTCGGAACAAATTCGAAGTCAGTTAATATTTGAAGAGGGTTATGGAGCACCCTTTGGCATTAGCGATTCAAAGATGGCAGATCAATCTGGCGGCGTTGCCACACGCCATGAAATACTAGCCGATATTGGAAATGTAATCCTTGCTAAACCAGTCTTAGCGGATTTCGAAGAACTAAAGGAGGGCGGCATCCTCTGGGGTTATCCGCATTGTGTACAACAAAGATCTCACACTCAAGCTGCGATCGATCGCAAGCAGACACTTATTGCTTTTGAAGATATGTTTGTCTGGGGACCTAAAGGAAATATTGGACGACACACTTTTTATAAAAATAACGAAATGGCTGGTTATTGTGCAGTATTACATGCCCTGCATTTGAAAGGGATAGACGGACACTACGGTAACCAGCGCAAAGTGGTCATTTTTAGTTTTGGTGCGGTAAGCCGTGGCGCAATCTACGCTCTAAAAGCTCGTGGTTTTAGAGATATCACAATTTGCATTCAACGTCCCGACCACGAAGTTCGGGAGGATGTGCTTGATTGTCATTATGTACGCATAAGGGAAGGCAATGAAGGTGAACCGCGCATGTTGGTGGTAGAGCATGATGGAAGTGAACAACCATTGGCTGATCTGATCAGTCAAGCTGAAATCATTGTGAATGGTACTTTCCAGAGACCAAAACATCCAATTCAATTCGTTACTGAAGATGAAATATCTAGTCTCAAACCGGGCTGCTTGATTATCGACGTAAGTTGCGACGAAGGTATGGGATTCTATTTTGCCAAACCTACCTCATTTAAAAATCCTATGTTTAAAGTAGGTAAGTTAGATTACTACGCTGTGGATCATACACCAAGCTATTTATGGGAAAGTGCATCACGATCTATCTCAGCTGCTCTCATTGTTCATTTGCCGACCGTGTTGGCAGGATATGATAGTTGGCAGCAAAATGAGACCATTCGACAAGCTGTGAATATTAATGCAGGTGTTATAGTAAAACCAGATATTATATCATTTCAACATCGTGAAGAGTTGTATCCTCACGGTCCATTAGTATGGAAAGAAGCAGAAATATCGAAGAAAGTTTGATAACTCGTATATGATTTTTGTAGCTGGCATATCCATCTTTTCGGGTGTGATGCTACATGTTATATTCTTCTTTTTAATCGTTAAAAAGTTAGAAATCTATTTTGATATCATAAAAAACATGGTAAAAAAATGGCATGTACTTCCACCCAAGACAAAAAGATGCCAGATTGCATGATGATACTTTATTCTTCTCCATAGAAAAAATGTTGTTCCAAGTATATAGGAAGCACCTCCGATAAAAAGAAAAGCAATGCTGGTTGTATTCATGCTATAAAATATTGGCTTAATAGCTATTATTATAAAACAGCCCATAATTATATAAAAAAATGTTGATAATACAACAAATTTTTTAATCCAGAATACCTTAAATAAAATCCCGCATATCGCTATACCCCAGATAATACCAAACATTGTCCAACCAAAACCACCTTTTATTGCAATCAAGGAAATGGGTGTATATGTGCCAGCAATAAGCAGATAAATGGCGGAATGATCAAATATTTCGAATATGTCTTTTACTTTCCCATGTGGAAAACTGTGATAAAGTGTAGATGAGAGATACAGTATTATTAATGTAGAACCGTAAACACTAAAACTCACTATATACAAAATATTCCCATGAATCCGACCTAATATGACTAAAGCAACAAGCACGGCAATTGATAAGCCTAAACCTACTCCATGTAATACCGCATTTGCTATCTCTTCATTTGTGGTCATGATTTCAGTTTCATCCATTATCAATTCTCCCAAATAAGATAAATATTAAGTACATTGTGTTGTAAATGAAAATTTATGTAAATTATAGAAATGTTATACTGCTTGAAAATATTGTTATTTACTTTTTCCTCAACTTCTCAAACTTATCTTTACCACCCGAAAGAATAAATGAATGTGGGGCAACTTGTTTTGCCAGTTTCATCATTCTACCTGCAGTTTCTTTGATGTCCCACTGGGCATGTTCGTCTTCACGTAGACGTGAAAAATGATATAGTTCTCGAGGATTTGCAGCAACTAACACTCTTCGGCGATGAGCATTTGTTAAACAATATTCAGCAGCTTTTCCGTATTTCGGCAAGAATTCACTATAAAGTTCTTCACTTCTACGGCAAATTTCCAACAATTCATCTTCAGCATTAATAGCTTTAATAGAGGATGGAATTGTAATTCCCAAACTGGGGTCATAATCCTGTGATAGCAACGTCATCAAGCGGTGACGTTTAAGTTGAGCATAATTGCTGGCACTAACCACCAGCTCATATTTCAAATCTCCGGTAAATTCAAATTCACGTGGAAGAGAATCAAAAGCGGAGACATATTTAAGAACTTCTGAAAAGAAATTTCTTCCCTTATCCTTATCAGATAAAATTATACAGGCAATCCGATAAGAATCTTCTATGGATAGTTTGGAGTTATTGTGTATGATTGCTGCAACGATATTTCGATCTACATTGGATTCGATGATCAGTTTTTCATGTTCATCCTCAATAATTTCAGGAATTCCTTCGTGCAGTTCTCCGTAATATTTTTTAATAAATTCTTTTACATATTTCTTCAGATTCGAACGGGTGTACTTGAAGTTATCATCTTTTAGTTCAATTTTGAATGCTTTTTTAAATTCCTCCGGATCGGTGAGAATGATAAGTGAAGGAGCTACATCTTTGGTTACATTATAAAGTATCTTGGATAATTCACGGCATTCTTCCAGTTGGGAATGTCGCATCTTGCGAATGGCATGTTCCAAAGTTCTTGCATTGAAAGACATGCCAAGTTGAGCCTGAGTAGCTAAACTCAGGGCATATCTGGCATCTTCTTTTGCCCAACCTTCTAGCGTATTCTTAGCCCGATTCATATTAGAATAAATACCGTTAGCAGTTGCTTCTTCGGCTTGTTCTGCTAGTTCAGGATTATTACAAAACTGAAATATGGTAAGTTTTTCTAAGTTATCCTGATAAAAGTTATTTTGGAATTCAACCAGTTCTTTAAATTTCTTTGCATCATCTTCAATGAACTCTTTTGGAATAACAAAATCACCTTTTAATGTAATATACCTTTGTGATTTTTCAGTATAAGCGGCTCCGATGCGGCGTGCTTCCAATTCCTCCAACGCAAGACGAGAGATCTGCAAAATATCAAAATTAAAATAAGCATGCTCGGCTACAGAATGATGACTCATACCAAAGACAATTGCCTTATTAGAACGACGCGCCTTTTTCACCTGCTCTCTGGCTTCTTTTCGTAATTCCGGTACATCTCTTGGATCACGGCTGATACGAGCGTAAGCAGCTGATATTGTCTCGGGTGTAGCTATAGTACCTTCAGGTAATTTATCTACCAAGTTTGTATCAATGTTGAATCCTGCTAATGTGACTTTCATTTCTCTCCTCAAATCCCCAAACTCTTTAAAGTTTCAGCGGTAGGTATGCCATTTTCATCCCATCCACGAAGTTTATAATATCTATCCAACATTTCATCAAGTTGCACTACCCTGTTTCTAGAAGCACCTTCGGATAATTCTTCTTCCATAAATCTGGATGGCAACATATCATCTTTACGTGATAAACCCGCTTCCGCATTATATTTTCTTTCCAGATTGTATATTCGCGTTCCTACTTCAAGCAATTCAACATCTGAGTAGTCAAATCCGGTAACCACGTTTAGTATATCTTTAAATGTATCAATACTAATTGCAAATTGTAAAAATCTACATAGTACAAGCGAGTCAACAGCTGCAGAGATATCCTGAAACAATGCAACAATTTCAGCTTTTCCTTCAATTGAGTATCTATCCATAAAAACAGGTGAACCAAGAATCTCAGGTGAGATAAGATACCCCTGCATATGACATCCACCTCTATTTGATGTTGCATAAGATAAAGCTTGTCCTTGCACTCCACGGGGATCGTAAGCAGGTAACTCCATTCCCTTTACTTGCATAGCAAGTTCGGGTCTTCCATACTTCTCAGCTAATTTTTTAGAACCAAGAGCCAGGTCTTTCCCAACACCTCTTCTATAAGCAATGTCCTCAACATACTTTACTAGATTAGAAGAATCACCCCATTCCATTTTATTAGGATAAGCCCCCTTTTCATAAAGCTCCATCGCACAACCGATTGTACTGCCTGCAGTTATTGTATCCAACCCTAACTCATTACAAGTATAATTTGCTTCTGTAATTGTTTCCAGATCGCTAATCCCCAATTGTGCACCGAATGCCCAAACCGTTTCGTATTCTGGACCTTCACCTTCGCGGTTACTGGTTTTTGTTTTTCTTCCACAAGCAATAGGACATTTAAAGCAAGCACTTCTTCCTTGCAGAATAGTTTCAGCGATTTTCTCTCCGCTTGTTCCCTCTGCATCATTAAAAACCCCTCGCTGGAAATTTTTTGTAGGATACATTCCATGCGCATTTACCACATTAACTAGAACTGATGTTCCCAAAAGTTGTAATGACTTTCCAGTTACTGGATTCTTATCTATTAGTGTGTTTATTGTTGAAATCATTGTTTTTAATTTCTCAGGATTATCAACCTGAATTTCCTTTTTGCCATTTGCAGTAATTGCTTTAAGGTTTTTAGAACCCATCACAGCTCCAACACCACCACGCCCAGCAGCCCTGTCTTTATCGTTCATGATGGAAGCATAAGGAACCAGATTTTCTCCAGCTGGTCCGATGCAGGCTATTGAAACGTTGGAGGATGAATTACTTTTTAAGGTTTTCATGGTTTCATGAGTATTTTTTCCCCAAATATGTTTTGCATCCTTTATGTTAATACTGTCATCGGTGATTTCAAGATAGACAGGTTTTGAAGATTTTCCTGTAATTATCAGTGCATCAAGTCCAGTCTTCTTTAAAATCGCTCCAAAAAAACCTCCGGAGCTTGAATTGCAGATTGCATTTGTAAGTGGTGACCGAGTAGTAACTTGATAGCGTCCAGCAGTTTGAATAATTCCTGTGAGAGGTCCAGTTGAAAACACAATTGCATTTTCTTCACCTAATGCATCAATATTAGCGGAACAAAGATCAGTATACAACTTTAAACCTAAACCTCTACCTCCGATAAATTTTCTTCTCACATCTTCACTAATACTTACAATCGTTTGTTTCCCAGAACTGAGGTCTACTTTTACAATTTTATTCATCCATCCATTCATTTTTACTGACCTCCTATTCATAAAATTTATTATATTTTTCGCGGTAATCACATTTCAAGCACATGTTAGTATAATATTGATATAATGCCTTCGGCAATTTTGATATACTAGCGCTTCTGGCTGGACAGGTATGACATGGAATTTCCGGCTCAAGCCAAGCATCTGGAGCATATTTAAATAATTTTGCTCCTTCCATGATCACAATTCCTGCACTCGTTCCTAATCTGGTTGCTCCAGCATCTACCATTCTCATAGCATCTTTAAAATTAGAAACTCCTCCTGAGGCTTTCACTCCGATATCGGGTCCAACAGTTTTGCGCATAAGTCGAACATGATGTTCAAAGGAGCCAAAAGCACCAAAGCCAGTTGATGTTTTAACAAAATGAGCACCTGCCTCAACAGCTAACTCACATGATTTTACAATTTCTTCATCAGTTAGATAACATGTTTCTAAAATCACTTTTACATGTGCAGGTGCACTTGCCTGAACAACCTGTCTTATATCTTCTCTAATAAAGTCATGTTTGCCATCACGCATAGCACCAACATTGATAACCATATCTATCTCAGAAGCTCCCTGCGCAACAGCTTTTTTTGCTTCTAATGCCTTTATCTCAGTAGTATTCATTCCTAGCGGGAAACCTACAACACTACAGACTAGAACATCGCTTCCTTCTAACTGCTTTGTAACAAATTCAACATTTGCCGGATTCACACATACAGATATAAATCCATATTGCTTTGCTTCATCGCATAAATTCTTGATCTTTTTCTCACCAGAATTAGATTTCAATTCTGTATGATCGATCATTTTAGCAAGTGTACTGACATCAAAATTTTTCATAAAATCTCCTCATTTCCGACCT